>JAESGV010000193.1_pt1 | contig 39325 bp, 32 predicted proteins | sample 9269781 | NCBI WGS metagenome assembly JAESGV01 (sample SAMN15741586, study PRJNA653496) | algae metagenome | isolation source: Tildeniella torsiva UHER 1998/13D and co-occurring heterotrophs from... | place: Slovakia: Slovak Paradise National Park, Hrabusice, Kosice Region | collected 2000-01-01
TTTATTATTAATTTTATATTTTTTATTATATTTTTTATTATTTTTTACATTATATTTTTTTTTACTAATTTTTTTGTAATTGTTTATTCTATTAATTTTTTTTTTTTTTTTTAAGCTTTTATACAATCTTTTATTATATAAAATACTACCTTTTATAATATTTTTATATAATTTTAATTTTTTGTTTTTTATATAATATAAGCTATTTTTGTATACAATTTTGTATAATATACTAAATAAATTGATACTATATGTATTAGTAACATTATAATATAATTTATATTTATATATTTTTTTTATATTAAATAATATAGTACGTCTAAGTAATTTTACATAAAATAAATCTTTATAATAATCTAACCATCTATTAAATCTATTATCTTTATAAAATACAAATGAATTAACATATATTAAAGTTTTATTATATCCTATATTTTTTATTATAGGCAATGCATTTGGCGTTTTTAGTTTATAATAAATACCGTTTATTAATTCATTTATATAAATATCTGCATAAATAATAGATGTATAAAGAGCATTTGATTCTACCCAATTACTATTCCAAGAACTAACAATTCCGTATCTGGTTATATTTGCATTTGATAATAACGACACTTTTGATACTATTAATAAAATACAGCATATATATGATACATATTTTATTTACTCCTTAAAATAATATTTTAGTATTTTTTATATTAATATTATCCAATTAAATAATTATTTACTTATATTTCTTTATTACTCCATGATTTTAATGAATTATATAATACATTATTTTTATCTCTTGCTAATCTAGGTTGTAATTCAGCAATAAAAAATTCAGCTGTAGCATTACACCAAGCATGAATTTCTTCATTCATTTTATCAGAATGTTCCATTAAATTACTATATAACCATGATTCAATATCATTGGCTTCGTTAATATAATGATAATGTTCTGACTTAATATATTTATCAGAAAATTCATTAGAAAATAATAAATGAAAAAAAATATCAATATATTTACTATCTATTCCATCTACTAAACCAGATACTAAACAATATACACCTATTACTTGTTTAATATAAGTAAAAGGTTCATATAATGCTTGTTTAAAAAATTCATCAATACGTACTCCTCTTTGTATATAAGATAAAATAATTGGATCTAAATCACCTCCTAATTTATCAACACCTTTATAATTACTATAAAATGCATAATTACCTTTTAATTTACGAGATAATTCTCTCATTAAAGGTGTTTGTGCACTAGATCCTACTCTACTAACAGATAAACCAATATTAATAGAAGGTCTTACTCCTTTATTTGCTAAATCAGCAGATAAAAAAATTTGACCATCTGTAATAGAAATTACATTTGTTGGTATATATGCAGAAATATCACCACCTCTTGTTTCTATTATAGGTAATGCTGTTAAGCTACCTCCACCTAAATTTCTATGTAATTGTGCAGCTCTTTCTAATAATCTTGAATGTACATAAAATACGTCTCCAGGATAAGCTTCTCTACCAGGAGGTCTTCTTAATAATAATGACATTTGTCTATATGCAACTGCATGTTGAGATAAATCATCGTATATAGCTAATGCTTTATAACCATTATCTCTAGACCATTCACCTATAGTACATCCTGCATAAGGAGCAATAAATTGTATACTTGCTGGTTCATCACTACTTGTAAATACAATAGTTGTATATTCTAATGCATTAGTTACTTCTAATAACTTTTTAATACGAGCAATTTCAGATCTTTTTTGACCTACTCCTACATAAATACATGGTACTAATAATGCATTTTTATATAATAAAGAAGTACCTTGTGTAATACCTTCTTCATTTATCATTTTATTTTCTGCTGTTCTCCATTTATTATTTAATTTATTATTTAATTTTTTTTGATTAATAATTGCTGTTATAGCAAAACTAGTTTTACCTGTACTATGATCTCCAATAATTAATTCTCTTTGACCACAACCTACAGGTATAAAACAATCAACAGCATTAATACCTGTTAAAAATGGTATTTTAACAGGTTCTCTTTCGATAATACCTGGAGCATTTTTTTCAACTGGAGAATAATTCATTTCTATTAGTTCTGAATAAATAATATTTTGTTTATTGTAATCTTCTTCATTTATAATATCTCCAAGTGGAGATATCAATTTACCAAGAACACCAAAACCTACTTTAGTTTTTGCATCTTGAAATGTTCTATGTATAGAATCACCTGATTCTATTTCTGATTGTTTACCTTTAATAACAACTATTCTTACTAAATTTTTTTCTAAATTTAAAATTTGTCCAATAATTTCACTACCGGGTGTTTTAAATTTTACAACTTCTCCAAGAAATGCATTATTTAATCCACTTGCTAATATTATATTGTCTTGTATAGAAATAATTTTTCCACTACTTTGTTTGATAAAACTTGGGTTATATTCCATTTTATTGTTTAATTTAATATATTAATATTATATTGAATATAATAAATATATAATTTATCTAATTAACTAATATATACGAACAAATTATATATAATAGAATATTTGTATCATCAATATATTAATGATACAAATATTCTATTATATATGCAGATGGATTTATACCAATTGCTAATAAAAACCAATCTAAAAATACATCATGCTCTACTGATTGTACACAAATAGGCATAAATGCATGATTAACTCCACATAATTCACTACATTGTCCATAAAAAATACCAAGCATATTACTTGATAATATAAAACTTATTAATCTTCCTGGAATAGCATCATATTTAATCCCTAATTGTGGAACGGCCCATGAATGTATAACATCTTGTGATGTTATATTCATTTTTATATATGTGTGCACAGGAATTATTACTCTTTTATCAACTTGTAATAATCTATTATAAACAGTATCTATATCCATTAAACTATCAAATTCTATTTTATTAAATAATATATTTTCATGTTCAAATATGTTATATAGAGAAATACCAATAGATAAATTATATTCATAAGACCAATACCACTGATGACCAATTACATCTATTTCAAAAGCAGTTTCTATTGCAGTTTCGTTATTAAATATAAACCCTAATGATGGTATTAATAAATATATAATAATAATTGTTGGAAAAATTACAAATAAAACATCAAGAGTTGATTCTATTGTTTTTTCAAAATGTCTAGGAAATGGATTACTAATATGATTATATACATCAATTATATAAGCTAATGCTATTAATACTCCAAATAAAATAAACGTTAATAAAATAGACATTTCACTTAATAACGCAATAATACTAAACATTGTTTCATTTGCAGATTTTGGAAAACCCATAATTGTAGAAAAATCAATTGTGTCAGATGCTATAATAATAGCTATATATAAAGATGCAATAATATTAAATGCATCTTGAATAATATAAATTTGTTCTTTATTGTTAAATTGTTTATATAAATATTTCATTAATAAAAGTTACATATAATAATATATTTTAGAATTATTTCAATTTTCTACACACACTTTTTTAGGGATAATAGGAATCGAACCTATGTATAAAAGCACCAAAAACTTCTGCCTTACCACTTGGCTATACCCCTATTATAATCCACGCAATAGGATTTGAACCTATGACCGGCCCGTTATGAGCGGGACGCTCTACCACTGAGCTATGCATGTATAAACAGAAATAATAATGTGGTTGGTGGGACTTGAACCCACACGTTTTACAACACTAGATTCTAAGGCTAGCAAGTCTACCATTTCTTCACAACCATTTTTACACAACTATTTTATATTTCTTATTTATTATTAATTAATCTATATTGTTTATTTATATATGTGTAAATAGGTATAGTTGTTGTATTTGAATATTTATTAATATTATATAATAAATATTGTGTATTTATTTTATTATTAAAATAAATACAGTTAGATAATAAATGTATTCCATTTATTATATTACCTATATTTATTTTTCTAGTAATAAAAATAATTATGTTTCTATTTAATATAAAAAAATGTTCATATTTATTGTTTTTACTATGTATTCTTGTATTATATTCACTTACAATTTCTTTATATATAATATTATTATTAAAAAAATGTAAATATAATATGTTATTTTTAGAAATTATTCTAGTCTTGTATCCATTTAAAAATGAATTTGTCATTAAGTAATAATGTATATTTTTATAAAAATATATATTATTATTTGTATTTATATTTATTACATATTTTTTTGTTTTATGATTATTTATTTTATTAAAATATATAGATATATTATATGTTTTAGTTTTTATGATGTTTTTATTTTTTGATTTTTTTTTAAAATAACGACGCAACATATATCCCATACGTCTAAATCGATAATAATATCTTCTCCTGCGTATATATTTTTTTATTATTTTATTATTATATGAATATTGTCTAATTTCATTACTTTTTCTAAACATATCAGATTGATTAAATAGTTTTAAATTATTTTTTTTTTTAAATAAATAAATTTTATTAATTAGTTTATTGTATATAATAGGAATTATTGTATATGAAAATAATTTTCTTTTTTTTAATAATTTAATTTTATATTTTTTTTTTCTTAATACTTTTATTTTATATTGTTTATTGTTAATTATAGTATTTTGTTTATTAATATACGATATGTTTTTTTTTATAAAAAAAATGTTATTAATATATTTAGTGATATTTATATAATTATCATTAGAAATATTAATATTTTTTTTATATATTAATATGCCATTTATATTAAAATAAGTATATGTGTTATGCTCTCTCGTAAATATATTATACCAAATATTAATATTAAATGCATTATTGGCATTTTTTTTTTTTATATTATTAATTTTATTATAATAATACGTACGTATAATGTTATTTTTATTTTTATTATATGCACGTTCTTTATAAATTTTAGATAAATATAAGTAATACAAATTTACTATATTATTATCAAAATTACTTAATTTGATGTAATATAATAAAAAACAATACATATTAATAAATGTATTATATAAATAATAATTATTAAAATTAGCAATTTGACGATAATTATTTATTTGGTTATATATTTTTTTATATACATTAATACTGCTAATATTTAAAAATTTATCTTCGTACAGATTATTATGAAAATAAATACCAAACTTTCTTTTTTTTTTTTTTTTATAATAATTATGTTTTTTCATTAACCATTCATTTCTTGGTAATCGTTTACGCTTAAAAGTATAATGAATTAAATTTGATATCCTATTATAATTAAAAAAATATAAATGACCTTTTCTTTTAGCATTTATTTCTAAATATTTTTTGGGTATTTTATTATTTTTTTTAAAAAATAATAACCATATTATTGATTTAATTCGTTTTTTAGCAGAATTATTCCAAAAATGACCAGGTATACTATAAAAAAATCGCCACATTAAACGTTTATGTTTTCTCATTTTATTTTTAATTTTTTGTTTAATTAATAAAATAAAATGTTTAATTCTTAAATATCTAATAAATGTTTTACCTCTATAACGTTTATAATAACGCGAACGTAGTAGTTTTGTATCTATTATTTTTTTAAATAATTTATAAACATATGAATATATTTTTATAAATTTAGTATAAAAGTATACAAATTTACCTATTTTATTAGCAAGTTGTCTAGATTTAAATTCAATACGATTAGAATTGTTTGTATAAACTAACATATAATTGGTGATGGAAGGCATACATATAGAATGTGCTCGTAATAATGTACGATAATATTGTGTATGATTAGTCCAAATATTTATATTAGAATATTCATATTTAATACGTAAATGTTTATAAGAAATAACCATTAATATATGCATCAAATTATTTAAATCACGATGATGGGATTTGAACCCATAACCCCTGGATCATGAAGCCAGTATTCTACCATTGAACTACATCGTATGAAATATGCTCACTATGGGACTTGAACCCATACAGCTAAAGCCAACAGTTTTTAAGACTGTCGTGTCTACCATTCCACCAAGTGAGTTATATAATGGGAAGAGTAGGATTTGAACCTACGAAATCGTACGATAATGGATTTACAGTCCATCGCCTTTGACCACTCAGCAATCTCCCTTTATATTTTATTTGACCCTTGCGGGATTTGAACCCGCGTTCATACCTTGAAAGGGTATTGTCCTAACCTCTAGACGAAAGGGCAAAATATAAATTATAATTAATATTTATATAGTTTTTTTATTTAATAAAAAAACATTGGGAAACTGAGTTTGATAAAATACATGAACTGGTTGTTTTAAATAATTAAAATTATTAATATTATGTCCGCTTATTAAAGGTAATTTATTATATTTATTTCCTTTTTCTACAGCACCCCATCTATATTCTCTATAATGTTTAGCAGTTGTAATAATTTTAGGAGCTACTACAAAAGTATGTGCAGGAGGAGGAGAAGGTAATGTCCATTCTAAACTCGTAGTTTTAATATCTTTTTCGTCTAAAATTAATGTCGTTGTTGATATAAAATTAAATAGTATATGTTTTTCTATCAAATCAATACTAATATTATCTTCTTTTTCAAATTTATTTTTTAAATACAAAGAATTATTAATAGTTTTTATTGATTTATACAACTGTACTTCATTATTTATATAATTCATTCTTGTAAGTAATTGTTGTGTATTAGAAAAAATCCATGGATTACGTCCACAATAAACTTGATCTATTAATGTTCTATATATAATATAAAACCATAATAAAATACTAAAAAAAGATATAAATGCACCAAAACTAATAAAAGTATTCCGTTTTTGATACATATCTGGATAATCTGGTATTCTTCTAGGCATACCAGATAACCCTAAAAAATGCATTGGAAAAAATGTTAAATTAACGCCTATAAATGTAGTCCAAAAATGGGCCTGTCCAAGATATTCAGGATATTGATATCCTGTCATTTTACCAATCCAATAATAAAAACCAGCATAAATAGCAAATACAGCACCCATTGATAATACGTAATGAAAATGTGCAACTACATAATAAGTATCATGTAATGATATATCTATACCAGCATTAGATAAAATAATACCAGTTAATCCACCTAATGTAAATAAAAAAATAAAACCTACTGAAAATAACATTGGAGTATAAAAATATATACTACCACCCCACATAGTAGCTAACCAATTAAATATTTTAATACCTGTTGGTATAGCAATAACCATTGTTGCACTGGTAAAATAAGCTTTTGTATTTGTATCTATACCACTTGTATACATATGATGAGCCCATACAATAAAACCAATAACACCTATTAATATCATTGCTGCAATCATAGGAATTTGCCCAAATATTCTTTTTTGTGAAAATGTAGCAACAATATGACTAATTATACCAAAACCAGGAACTACTAAAATATATACTTCAGGATGTCCAAAAAACCAAAATAAATGTTGATATAATACTAAATCACCTCCACCAGATGGATCATAAAAACTTGTATTAAAATTTCTATCAAACAATAATAATGTGATGGCAGCTGCTAAAACAGGCATTGCTAAAACAACTAAAAAACTAGTAACTAGAATAGACCATGCAAATAATGGTACATCTTTCATGTACATAGATTCTGATTTAAAATACATAATAGTACAAATAAAATTAATACCAGCAATAATACTAGAAGTACCTGCTAAATGAAAACTTAATATTAAAAAATCAATTGATAACCCTGAATGGCTTTGTAAACTTGACAATGGAGGATATAATGTCCATCCAGTACCAGGTCCTCCATCTACAAATGTTGCTATTACAGCTAATAACGTAGACGGTGGTAACATCCAAAAACTAAAATTATTTAATCGTGGAAATGCCATATCCGGTGCACCAATTAATATAGGTGCAAAATAATTACCAAATCCACCAAATAATATAGGCATTACAACAACAAATGACATTAATATACCGTGCATAGTAGTAATCATATTATAAAATTGATATTCGCCGAATAACACTTGATCTCCTGGAAATGTTAATTCTAATCTCATTACCATTGATAGTAAAATAGCTAAAAAACCATTAAAAATACCGAAATAAATATATAAAATACCTATTCTTTTATGATTTGTTGTCCATACCCATCTTTCTAATACTTTCTTTTTAAAATTTGTAAACATTTTTAAAATTCTAATAGAACCAGTATTATCTTTGCTTATTAAATATGATACTACAAAACCAAAAATAGACGTAAATAAACAAAACAAATATAAATCAATTAAATAATCAAATAAATCTAAAAATAGTAGGTTATATATACCAAGAACTTCAATAAAAAAATAACGTACATAATGACTTATATTAAATAAATTATTCATTAATATAGTGCGATTAATTATCATAAGAAATACTCCATGCACAGCAACAACTAATACAAATGATCTAAAAAAATTTAATAATGTAAAATTAGTTTTATCTGCAAACGGCTTTTCATTTTCGAATATAAAAATTCCTAATACAATAAATATACAAAACAAAATACAATATATTATTTTAAAAAATAATATATTATCATGATTATATGATGCTGGACTAGCCATATATACCACAATAAACATAGAAGAAAGTATATAATATGAAACAATATCATATATTATTTTTGGGTTTTTAAAATTATTATAAAAATTATTAATAAATGTCATTAATGATTTTGCGCTGAATATGTATCTTTAAAATAAATACAAGATAATACAACAAAAATATAACCCTGTAATAATGCTACTACACATTCAAATAATATTAATACAATACTCATAATAAAAGGTATTATAAAAATAATTATCTTTTTAAATGTAATAACACTAGGGTAAATCATTTTATGTAAAAAAATAGCTAGTGTATCTAATAAAATATGACCTGCAACTATATTTGCAAATAACCGTAAAGCTAAACTTACAGATCTAAAAATATAACTAATTAATTCAATTGCTACTAAAAATGGTAATAGTACAAAAGGTATACCTCTTGCAAAAAAAACAGATAAAAATCGTAATCCATTTTCAGAAAATCCAACCATTACACATGCATACCAAACAATAAAACTTAATGTGAATGTAATAGATAAATGACTAGTTATAGTAAATGCATATGGTAAAATACCTATTAAGTTACTAATACATATAAATATGAATAAATACATAAAAAAAGGAAAATAAATTTTACCTTCTTTAGGTAAATATGTATTTATTAAATTGTAAACAAAACTATATAGTAATTTAAATATGTTTAATAAAAAACTTTTTGTTAATTTTTTTTTACGAAATGATAATAATAAATAAAATACATAATTTAGTATTATAATAAAACCACTAATTATATTAGTATCTGTAATATATATAACATTATTTAATATTGGTATATTTGTTATACTATTTTTATTAACAATATAACGTAATTGTACAATAAATTGTTCAAATGGATTTGTAAACATTATACATTGCTATTATTATTAAATATTTCTATTACGTAAATATATAAATTAACTATAATTAAACAGATGTTTATTGTTAACTAAAACATATTAATGTATAAATACATAACTACATAATACTAAGTATTATATAATCGCTTATAATTAAAAAAAAAGAACCATTATAAAAAAAAAAAATATTAATTAATATTATATACATTATTATAATAGAACTTATATAATTAATTTTTCCAAATGTAACCCAATACGTATTATTATTAAAACTTATATTCTTTATGATACGTAAATAATAATAACTACTTAATATAGCTGAAAAAACTAAAATAAATAATAATAGTGAAAATATATTATATGATAAACCAGTAATAATTAATATTTTTGTTAAAAATAATGGAAATGGTGGTACTCCAGCAGATGTAAAAAACAATATAATTAAACAAACAGCAAGTATTTTGTTTTTTATAAATAAACCATATAATAATGTTAATCGCTCAATAAATATATTTTTCTTTATTATGTATAAATTTAAAAAAATAGCAAATAACCCTGTAATATTAATAATATACATTAAAAAATATATAATACTGTAAGAATACGACTGTACATTATCTTGTATAAAAGAAATTAATAAATATCCTATATTACTAACACTACTAAACGCAATTAATCTTTTTATTTTTTTTTGAAATAAGGCACTAAATAAACCTAATAACATTGAAACTACACTTAATACACAAATAAAATATAAAAAAGTAGGTTGTAACCAATAAAATAAACTAATCCAATATTTAATAAAAATATAAAATAATGGAAAAGAAGTAATACTTGCAAAAAAAGCAGTTGTTATTGATGGTGCTCCCTGATATATATCACCAACCCATATATGAAATGGTGCAATATATAATTTAAATAAAAATGCTACTAATATAAATAAACAAGATATATAATAAGTATTATTTAAATAGTTGGTTATATTAATATAAGAAAAAAATAAATAAATATCATAAAAATTTAAAGAACCAGTAACTCCATATATAAAAGAAAAACCATATAATAAACATACCGAAGAAAAAGAACTTAATACAAAATACTTCAATCCTGATTCTACGGAATATTGATTATATTTATTAAATGCAGTAAGCATATAAAAGCATAGACTTTGTATTTCAAGTAATAAATAAAAACTTAACAAATCAATAGTAGATATAAACAAACTAAAACTAAAAATAGTAAAATAAATAACAAGTACATATTCAAACAAATGCAATTTTATCTTTTTTATATAAGTATAAGAATAACATAAAAATAATAATAATAATAATAATAATAACCATTTTATTATGATATCTGCATCATTTTTTATAACATCATAGCTATTTACATTTAAAATATTGTACGGTAAATCAATAATAATAATATTAAATACATATATAAAAACTAAAAAACAAGACAATTTATATATATTTGAAAAATAATATTGTTTCTTTAAATTTAAAAATATACCTAACATAAACAAAACAAAAAAACTTAAAAAAAAATATATATCAGAAAATATATATGAATATGTAAATAACATTAATTATTTCTAAATTTAGACGATATTGTGCTACGTAGATAATATAACAAAAATAATTCATTTTTTTTTATTTTATATTGTAAATTAAATTCATTTAATTGTATAGATCTATTACAAAAACATCTATTTGTACTAGTCTTTAATCTTCTACGTGTTATTGTGACTCTATGTTTAGGGGCTGCCATTGTTTTATAATATTAATCAGTTTATAATATATTAAATAAGTAACTTTTATAGTTACATAATGAAATTTTTATATTTCATACTTTGATTTAAGTTATTTAAATAAATTTAAATAAATACTAAACAATAAATAAATTGATTAATGTATTTGTATAATATTTAATAAATATATTGTGTTGACATATTAATATCAACAAATAAAAAATAATAATTTATATGCTGATTAATAATGTTTGGAAAAATACCTAATACAACCATTAATACAATTAACGGTATTAATAAAATTATTTCAAATATGTATAAATCAGATATTATAATATAATTATATTTTGGTAGTAAAAATACAATTTTATTATACATCCACATTGAATAAACAGTACATAAAAAAATACCAAAAGCAGCGGCTATAAAAGCACTATAATATTGTACATATATAATACCATTAAGAATTAATAATTCACCTATAAAATTACTAGTCCCTGGCATACCTATGTTACCTAATGTAAACATAAAAAAAAAAAAACTTAAAATAGGCATATAATAAATAACTCCACTAAAATAATGTATTATTTTAGTTTGAAATCTATTATAAATCATTCCTATAATAAAAAATAATCCACCAGATACAATTCCATGTCCAATCATTAAAAATACACTTCCTGCTAATGCAATTTCATTATAACTAAATAATCCAAGAATACACATGTTCATATGCGAAATAGAAGAATAAGCAATAATTCTTTTTATATCTATTTGACGCAATGTGCTAAAACTAGTATATATAATACCGATACTTGCTAACATAATTACAAATGGTGCAAAGTAATAATTTAAAAAACTAAATAACGGAAAAAGATATCTTAAAAAACCATATGTACCTAATTTTAATAATAACCCAGCAAGCAATACGCTTCCTTCAGTAGGAGCCTCAACATGTGCTTCTGGTAACCATATATGAAATGGAAACATTGGTATTTTTATAGCAAATGTTATGAATAAAGATATCCATAATAGATAAGATTTATTATTATTGAATTCAGCATTTGAAATTATTTCTATATCAGTAGAACCAACCTCTAAAAAAATAAAAAATATAGAAATTAAAGTAAAAAAACTACCGACTAAGGTATAAAAAAAAAATAAATAAGCAGCATGTATACGTCTAACTCTATAACCGGCTATTCCTATATATATAAAAAAAGGAATTAAAATAGCTTCAAAACTAATATAAAATAACAAAATATCTAAAGCATAAAATACAATAAATAATAATAAGCCAACTGAAAAAATTAATAATATATTACTAATTTTATTATTTATTGTAAATCTTGAAATAGATGTAAATAATATACATAATGGTATTAATAACGATGTTAAATATATAAAAAAAAAAGATAATGCATCTATACCAAATCTAATATATATATCTGAAATAGAAAATAAATAATTAAATTGGTACATACCATAAATAGGATCTAATATAATCCATATTATATTCATCAATATAAATAACAACAAAAAAAAACTCAATAAACAATTAATTAAGATCATTACGATAAATTTAATAAATAAACAGTAAATATAATAATACTCAAAACTACTAAACCAAAATAATGATATACTAATCCTGTTTGATTACGTGAATTAATAATAATAATTTTATTTATATAATGTGCTAAACCATAAGGACCAGCCCATTCTATTATACCTTTATCAAATAAACTATACATAGATTTAAATGATAAATTATAAAAAAAGTCAATAACAAAATAATATATATTTTTATTTATAAATAAATATTTTTTATTTAGATATAAATAAATATTATTAAATAATAACGAGTATAATTTTATGCAATATAATAAATATTTTTTACTATAAAATAAATATATAAAAAACATACATAAATAAATAATAGAATAAATAGGTAATTTACTACTTAATAAATTAAATTCAAAATAATTGATATTTGCATTTGTCCTAATATTTGATGTTTGCAATACATGTAAAATAGATGTATTCCATAAATCAGTAGATATACCTACCATCATATCTTCGAGTAAATAACCACTTGTTATACTTAAAATACTTAAAATAAATAAAGGTAATATTGTATACTTTGAAGAATAATGTAAAGATAATAATGCTTTTTTATTATTTTGGAAATTATAATAATATACATAAACTAATACTTTAATACTGTACAAAATAGTAAAAATAACAGCAATATTTGTTAATAATTGAAAAAATAATAAATAATTAATACTAATAATACTACTATTTAAATAAAGCACATTATAATATAATTCTATTATTTTTTCTTTTGAAAAAAAACCAGAAAAAAAAGGAAATCCTAATAAAGATAAACTACCAATTAATACGCCAATGTTAGAAAATGGTAATATTATTAATAAACCACCAAATTTTCTAATATCTTGTTCATTACTTATAGCATGTATAATATAACCTGCCACAAGAAATAATAATGCTTTAAAAAAAGCATGATTTATTAAATGATAAATACTGAAATTATACCCATATAAACCACAAGAAAGAAACATATATCCTAACTGACTACATGTAGAATAAGCTATTATTTTTTTAATATCTAATTGAAATATCCCTATAGACGCACCAACAAATGCTGTTAGACTACCTAGTGCTATTATAATAATAAGTAAACTATTTGAAATCTGAAATAAAATATTAGTTCTAATTATTAAAAAAATACCAGCAGTTACCGTAGTAGCAGCATGTATAAGTGAACTTACAGGAGTTGGCCCTTCCATTGCTTCTGGTAACCATGTATGTAAACCCAATTGGGCTGACTTACCTACAGCACCTATTATAAAAAAAATACCTATACAATTAAGTAAAAAATATAAATTATCCATGTCAATATAATCATTTGTATATCCATTTAAATAATATTTTTCCTGAAAATAACCTACATACATCCCATCTGATAATTCAAGCATAAAGCTGGATAATGTTAATATAAATGTAGATATATCAAAACTATGAAACGTTAAATAAATAAATGATATTGATAATAACATACTAATATCTCCTATTTTATTTACAAACATTGCCATAATAGCTGATTTATTTGCACTTAATCTAGTATGCCAAAAATTAATAAGTAAATAACTACATATACCAACACCTTCCCATCCTACAAATAATATAATAAAATTACTTGAAGTTACTAATAATAGCATAAAAAATGTAAATAATGTTAAATAACTCATAAACTTAATTTGATTTGGATCAGATAACATATATTCTATACTATAAAAATGTGCACAAGTAGATATACCTAGTATAACAATCAACATTGCAGCAGTTAAACTATCATAAAAAAATAACCATTTTACTTCAAGTATACCTATTGTTATCCATTCACCACAATTTATAATAACGTTTGATTGGCATATTGCTATTTCATAAAAAATAAACAAACTGATAATAAAACTTATAAAAACACACACACTATTTAATAATCCAACATAATAATTATTAAATAATCTACCAAAAAAAAAACTTAATACAAAACTTATTAATGTTAAAAAAATAGGTAATAAATACATTAAATATATTTATATGTTCTATAATATGTAATAATTAATGCTAATCCAATAGCTGATTCACTAGCACCAACGGATAGTATTAATAGTGCAAATATTTGACCTATAATATCATCTAAATAAACAGAAAATAATATATAATTTAAATTACAAGCTAATAATAATAATTCTAAGCACATAATTATTAGGATCATATTTCGTCGACTTAATAAAATACCAGAAATACCTACAATAAACAGACTTATAGATAACAACAAAACAATTATCATTTATTCCCAATCTAAACTACCTTTTTTCCATTCATACATAAAACCTATACCTAAGATAACTAAAAAAATATACATTACAAATAATCCTATATATGATATTTGTACAATTGAAAAAATAAATGGAAAAAAATAAATAATTTCTACATCAAAAATAATAAACAAAATAGCTATTAAATAAAACTTAACGTAAAAAGGTTCACGGGCATCACTAAAAGGATCAAATCCACATTCATATCCTGATGATTTTTCATAATATAAATTATTTCCTGATAATACATAGCATAACAACAATATTATACTACAGATAATAAATGATATAGCTATATAATAAAATAAACCAGTATAATTTGAATAATAATAACTATTTAAATATTCAACATAATACATTACCTATAAAATGTTTCTTTATTTAAATTAGAAAAAATTTCAGTTTCCCATTTATCTCCATTGTTTAATAATTTCTTTTTATCATATAGTAACTCATCATGTGTAAAAGTAGAATATTCAAAATTAGGTCCTTCTACAACCGCATCAACTGGACATGCTTCTTGGCATAAACCACAAAATATACATTTTGTCATATCAATATCGTAACGAGTAGTTTGTCTACTATCATTTAATTGTATTTTAGAATCAATAGTAATAGCTAGTGCTGGACACACTACTTCACACAATTTACATGCAATACATCGTTCTTCACCACTAATATAACGTCTTAATACATGTTCACCTCTAAAACGAACACTAATAGAACCTTTTTCAAAAGGATAATTTAATGTGACTTTACGTGTAAATATATTTTTAATTACATAAATCATACCTCTCATTATTTCATATAAGCTAAAAGATTCTAAACTATAATATATTAATATAAAAATAAAAAATAAATAATGATTAGTAACTATAGGTATAGATATTATTCAATAATTTACGATAAACACATGTTTAATGAAATATATATTTTATGAAATTTATATATTTCATAAAATATATTATTATTATAAATATAATTTTATTCTTGAATATAAGTAAAACGGATTAGATAATCAAATAATGAAATAATTGGTAAAAATAAAGTAAAATATAATAAATGTAAATGAGAACATATAACACCAAGTTCAATATAAGGAGAAATAGGTGCTTGACTTCCAAGATAACCTAAAAATAAAAAATTAAAAACAAACATCCAAAAAAATATTCTATGAATAGATTTAAAAGTTTTTGTCCTAATTATATTTTTATCTAAAAAAGGTAAAAAAAATAAAATAATCATTGATACAAACATAATAATAATACCATATGTTTTATCAAGTATACTTCTTAGTATACCATAAAACGGTAAAAAATACCATTCAGGTACAATATGACTTGGAGTAACTAATGGATTAGCCATAATATAATTATCGCTATGTCCTAATTTTTCTGGTAAAAAAAATAAAAAAAAACTATATGCTAATAATAAAATAACAATACCAAATATATCTTTTATTACAAAATAAGGAAAAAATGAAATTTTATTATATATATGTGTTTTTATACCTAATTCATTACCACTACCCATTTTATGTAACTGAAATATATGATATACAGCAAGTACTGCTATAACAAAAGGTAATAAGTAATGTAAACTAAAAAATCTTGCTAATGTAGCATTATTAATAGCATAACCTCCCCATACCCAATATACAACATCTTTTCCTACGTATGGAATAACTGTTACCATATTTGTAATAACAGTTGCTGCCCGATAACTCATTTGACCCCATGGTAATACATAACCAAGAAATGCCGTACCCATCATAAGTATATATATAATAATACCACTAAACCACACAATATGCCTTGGATATTGGTAAGAACCATAATATAAACCTTTAAGTATATGTATGTATATAACAAAAAAAAAAAAAGATGCACCATTAGAGTGCATATATCTAATTAACCATCCATAATTTACATCTCTCATTATATGTTCAATACTATTAAATGCATAATCAATATGAGGAACATAAAACATAGTTAAAAAAAAACCACTTAATATTTGGATTACTAAAAATAAACCAGCCATGCTTCCAAAATTCCGCATATAATTAAAATTAATAGGTGTAGGGTATTTTATTAAATAAGAATAAAGTTTAGAACCAACAAAATCTAAAAAAATAAAATTATTTATTTTAGAAAACATTAATTACTACAAATTATTATTATTTTTTCTTTTTATGAATAATAAATCAGGTTGGTATATTCCAAAAAACACTTGTTTTTTTGAAAAAATAAAATCTATACTATTTAAAATACCTCTGGTTTTTACTAATAATTTACCAAACGGTAATCTAAAAAATATAGTTTTATTTAAATTGTGTTTAAACCAAAATAAATGACTTAATAACTTTACTTGTTTAAATTTCATCTCCATACTAATTAACGGTAAAATATTTTTAATAAAAAGAAAATAACCAAAAAAAAATAAAAAAACAAAAGATAATTGTGTTGAAAATATTAATAAATCTAATTGTGGCATTAATATAAAATTAAAAATACTATCATAATTGTAAATAATGCAATTGCTTCAGTTAATGCAAAACCTAAAATGGCATAATTAAATAAAGCTCTTGTTATACTTGGATTTCTAGGAATAGCATCTAATAAACTACCAGAAATATAACCTATACCTACTCCTACTCCAGACAATGCAATTGTTGCTAATCCACTACCTATCATTTTAAATTCGTTTAACATTTTATATAAAAATCAACAATAATATTTTAATATGCATAATAAAAAAAACCAATATTATGCAAATACATCCTACCTATATAAAAATTTTAATACCAATACTTTTAAATAAATATTATTTTGTTAATAATAATTTATTGTCATTTTTATATTATTTTTATAATAATTAATATTATTGCTTTTGTTAACGTTTTAGTATTTACCAACATTATTATTTACATCAATTCATTATCTGCATTAATACTATTTTAATCTGCGTCAATACTATTTAATTAATGTTGTAAAATATCAATAGTAATTTCTTGATCAATATTTTTTTTTATCTTCAATATTTTGTTTTTTCAATTCTTCAACGATACTATTACTACTTGTACTCGTAATATATCTAATACCACAATACGTAACCATACAAATAGTTAATATACCTAACAAACTAGGTGCAATATCATATATATTTGTTATTAGGTAAATTATCCAATCCTAAAATTATTAATAATATTTCTTTGTTTTTCTTCTTTACTTATTTTGGTAATAAGTTTTAATCTTTTATTTGTTAAATTATTTAACATATTAATATCTTGAGTTTGTAATTTACTAATATTTCGTCTTAACCAATATACTTGATATTTTTTTATTTGTATAACTAAATTTAAAAAATTAAAAATTTTTATATTTCTATCTCTTATCATATATCTATTCCAATTTTTAAATGATATATAAAATAATATAATTTCGTTCCATTTAAAATCATCTTTGGTATATGTTAATTTATAAGAAACGTTACTAATTACATAAGTAAAAACACTAAAAAAAGATAAAAATAAAACAAAAGATTCAGTATATAAAACGCTAATATAGCTAAGTGCATAAGTGCTTGTAAAAATAATTAAAAAAATATAAATAATATAATTCATTAAACAAAATTAGCGGCTGATACAATTTCTATTAGCTCGTTAGTTATACTTGCTTGTCTTGCTTTATTATATAGTAAACTCATAGTATCTATCATTTTAGCTGCGTTAGTTGTACTATTATCCATAGCTGTTACTCTAGCTCCTAAACTACTATACTCATTTTCTTCTAACGCATCCAATAACACCATAGAAAAACTATGAAAATATATATCATCTAATGTACCTTGTAGTGTATTGCTATCTAATTTAAATAAAAAATTATAATATTCATTGCTATTTACACCGTCAGATTGTAATATTATTTTATAAAAAAAACTTAATCCAATAATATCATATAAAGTAGTTTTTTGAGAAAAAGGTGTATAATATCTATTAAAAACAAAAAATAACTTATCGTAATTTTTTGATAAAATTTTTTCTGCTACAATAAAACTAGTTGTTAAAGATAAAGGTTCTTTATCTGTATTATATACATTGGTTACAAATAAATTAGTATAATATTTTTTAAAATAATCTTTTGTTCTATTACCTACTGTAAATAAACTAACAGATTTATTATTATCTAATAATGAATCAATAAGTTTTTCTGTCCTTTTAAAAACATTACCATTATGTGGTCCACAGCAACTTTTATCTACTCCTATTGGAACTACCAAACATTTAGTATATTCCTGATTATTATAATTATCAAAAAAAGGAATAACACTACTAAGTGGTATACCTCTAGAACTTATTTTTTTTTTTAAGTTATTTAATTGAGATAATGCTACTAACTTAATAGATTTAGCCAATTCCTTGAATTTAATATATGACACTAATTTTTTTTTTAATTTACGTGGATTCATTAATAGTGACATTTATTATATGATACTGTCTTGATAACTGATTAAATTGTTTTTTCATAGAAAAACCTCTTTTTTGATTTGTTAAATAAATACTAGCGATCATTGCTATTAATAAAATTAAACCTGCTAAAATTAATAAAAATGGTCTTAAATTAAATAAAATAATACCAATATCCCTAAGTATATTAACTCTAGATACTTCATCAAAATTGTTAACGTAATAAAATTGATAAATACTATTTTGTATATTGTTATTATTTTCATAAGAAATATTATATATAATAATTAAAATTTGAAAAAAAAAAATAATAAATAAAATACCGCCAACTGTAAAATAAGTAGTATTATCTTTTTCTATTTTTTTGATATTAATCATCATAACTATAAATAAAAACAACACCGCAATAGCCCCTACGTAAATTATTATAAAAATAAGAGCAAAAAACTCAATATTCCACAATAAAAAAATCATAGCAACTGAAATAAACGAACTAATCAAGAAAAGAACAGCATTAATTGGATTCGTACTAATAATCATTAATATACTACTAATTACAGCACATATATAAAAAAAAATAAACATTATATAGCAAAATAATATTGAAATCCTATATTGTTAAATACATAAACAAAAAAAAATAAAAAAATCCAAATAATATCTACAAAATGCCAATAAATCATAGCTAAAGAATAACCTAAATGTCTTTCTCTTGAAAAATGCCAAGATACTAATCTTTCATGTTGTATATTTAAAAAAATCATCCCTACAAGTACATGAAAACCGTGAAAACCTGTTAATAAATAAAAACAAGAACCATATACTCCGTCGCTCATACTAAAAGCCAAATGTTTATATTCACTCACTTGTATAAATAAAAAAATATAACCTAAAAATAAACCAAACGCACTATAAGCAACAGCATAAGTCCAACTACCCCACTTCATGCAATAACTAGCTCCGTTAAAAACAATAGCAGAAAAAAGTAATATTAATGTTGCATATAGAGGTTTTTTATACCACACAAGCACCTCTAAACCAATAGGAATAGACGATCCTCCTGTAATAGCAGAAACATGGAAAAATCTGTCAAAAAATGCCCAAAAAAAACCACCAAATAATAAAACCTCACTAGTTAAAAAAATCATAAATCCCGCAACAATAACACTACGTAACTTTCTATTATACTTACCAAAAATCAAAGATTCATTAATTAAATCTATAAACCACATAGCTACCCAAAAAATCATAGTAACTAAAGAAGTAATAGCAAGTATTGATGTGTATTCATATTTATTAAAAGCAAGTACTCCGTAAAACATAACATAAAATAAAGAAATACAAATATATGTAGGCCAACGTGTATATGGTATCTCATTATAATAATGATAATATCTTCTATCACGTACAAATTGAGTATCTAATTTAACATATTCTTCCCAATATTGTAAATTATTAAAATATTTCGTTTTAGTATTAATAATATTAAAAATATTCATTTTATTATGCATTATTAATATTTATTTTATTATTATTAAAAAATTATAATAGTGATAAATAATATGACGCCAACCAATGTAATTATTGTGTTTCTGTACTAATATACTACCTATAAATAATTATTTACTAAATTATTATATGAAGTATGCATTATATAATTATTTTGTGAAAATTTATCAGATAAATAAAAAATACTATTGTCCCACCAAGAAATAATAGTACTATATTCATAATAACTATTACTATTTATATTAATAAATAACTGATTATCCATATTAGTATTGCTAAAATAAATATCTATATTATTTAATATTTCAGAGTATATAAAACTATTGTTATTATATAGACCCGTGATAATATTAAATAATGTAATATTATCTATAGAATCACCAGGAGCATTTACTAATTTATCAGAATACCTATTTACATTATATATACAGTTTAACCAATATGATATAGTATTATTATTATACATTTCAAAAAAACAATTAGTAGGTAAATATAAATCATAAAATAAATGACTAGGCATATGATGTCCTGAATAAATAATTATATTTGAATTAGGTATTTTTATCTTATTATCATCACCAATAATATAAATAAAATCATAAGATTTATCTTGAAAAGATGAATATGAAATACCAAATTCTATATTATTTAACACACCACTTGTACTAGCTATAAATGAATTAGATACGTTATATTTACTATACGTACTAAATGTATTAATATAACTACTAACATTGTTAGAAAATAACGTATTCGCATTACTATCAACAAAAATAACATCACTACTACAAATGATAAATGAAAAAAAATGTTTACCTTCTTGTATTGCAGATAATGTATTATTAGTAATACCTATATGATTCATTACAAACGTATTTATAAAAAAACTACCAACAAAATAAATACTTTGATTATCATTATCACTATTATAAATTGTATTAAATAATAATGTATTTAGTACTGCATTTTCTAATTTTAAATTAGTATTAATAAATACAATACATTTAGAATTAATAAAATTACTAATTGTATTATTTAATAACCAATTACTACTAAAATCTGAAGATAGTAATTTATTACTATATAAGTTACTATAATTATTAATATTTAATAAATCCATCAATTTAATATAGTACAAACTATCAAGTAAATCAATGTTATCATTTATAATAGAAATACTACTATTTTTATTATTAATTAATGTTTTTTTATAAGAATTTATAAAAAAATTATATGCAAAAACATTACTACACGTTATTAAATATTGTTTATTATGTTTAATAATAGGAAACATTAATCTATTTAATTTAGCCCCTTCATAAAAAAATCTTACCTTATCTGTAATCCATTCTTTATTTACATTATCATTTCTTCTTGGAAGTACTCTCATTATCTCATTTCCTTTTATATCTATTCTAATATAACTTACTAAACTATCAAAAATATCAAATGCATCAGTACTTTGTAATTCCCATGAACGAGCTTTATATGCATAAGGTTTAGAAGTTAATGCACCAACTGGACATAAATCTATAATATTACCTGTTACCTCACTATTAAATAATTTAGTTACATAAGTACCTATTTCAGTATCTCCACCTCTTCCCATTGTACCAAGAATAGGAACACCTGCTATCTCTTCCGCATATCTAACACATCTTGTACAATGTATACACCTTGTCATAATAGTTTTAATAATAGGTCCTAATTCCTTATCTTCCACAGAACGTTTATTTTCTATAAAACGACCTCTATCTGTTCCATATATTAATGCTTCATCTTGTAAATCACATTCACCTCCTTGGTCACATATTGGGCAATCTAATGGATGATTAATTAATAATAATTCAAGTACATTTTCTCTGGCTATTTTTACTAATTCAGTATTAGTAAAAATAACCATATCTTTACTTATACTTGTAGCGCATGCAATAACGGGTTTTATTGTTTTTTGTACTTCTACCATACACATTCTACAATTACCCGCAATACTTAAAGATTCATGATAACAAAAACGAGGTATACTTATACCCATTATTTCACTTATTTGTAAAATAGTATAATCCCAATTTATAACATTAATAGGTTTATTATTTATAAATATCATTTTTTTACATGTATTTTTTTAAATAGCTTAAATCTTTCTCTTCTCTTTATTTTAGTCACTAATTTTCTGGCACTTTTTTTAATAACCCTAATGCTTCTTTTATTCAACTCAGCTAACTCAGTAATATTTCGTGTTTCTTGTTGATACTTATTGTTAGGCATAATATTTTCAATAATTGAATTTGCTAAAGAAATATAGAAATATCTATAAGATTTACTATTGCTGAATGCTTCTTTTACTATTATACGCAATGCATTAAATATACGAGTTCTAATCGGTAAAATTCTTGGAAAAATACGAATTTTTCGACCTCTTGGAATTTTATTTAAATAAATAAAAGTTTGTACTTGTAAAACTGCTTTTTTTAAAAAAATAGATGCTTTGATTTTAAAAAACTGTTTTATTAAATCAAATGCATTTAATACTTGTTTATACGCCAAGTGACGGTTACCTTTTTTAGTACATAAACTTACTAATTTATAAAATAAAAAATCATCAGATAAAAAAGATTTATTAGTACTGTCAATATATGTTTGATTCATAGATAATACTAAACTATGATAATATTCATTAGAATATACGTATTGATATATTGTAAAATTAGTAAAAATAATATTATTAATAACCATTACCAAAGAAAACAAATCTATTATATATATAACGAAAATAATCTTTACATATTATAATAAAATAACTAATTACATAAAATAAACTTAGTAAAATGACACCTCTAATAATAAGCAAACTAATATAAATGTTTAAAGGATAAAGTATAACAATATATAATTTAATTAAAAACATACTAATTATACAAAATAACATAAAAATCACAGTAAGCGGCATAATTTTTTTCCACCCTAACTTCATTAATTGATCATATCTATATCTAGGTAATGTTGCCCTTACCCAAATAAAAATAACTAAATGTAATGATACTTTAAAACCAAACCATAAATATGGTGAAATAGATAAAAAAAATAAGGGTAACCAACCTCCTAAAAAAAATATAGTTAATAATGAACTCATTAATGCCATATTAGCATATTCTCCAAGAAAAAATAAAGCAAACGCTATCGAAGAATATTCAACATTATAACCAGCAACCAACTCTGCTTCTGCTTCTGGTAAATCAAAAGGTGCTCTATTCGTTTCAGCTAATACTATTATAAAAAAAATAATATATAAAGGTAATACAGGTACGATAAACCAAGTTGTTTCTTCTTGTTTTTTAACAATATCACATAAATTTAAAGATTCACCTAATAATGCAATCACTAACCATACAAATGATATACTTACCTCATATGATATCATTTGCGCAGACGATCTTAGACCTCCTGAAAATGCATATTTACTGTTTGAAGACCATCCTGAAAAAATAATACCGTATACTGCAAGAGACGAAATGGCAAGTAAATATAACATTGAATGTGGAGTATCTAATAAAGCTACTGTTTTATTAAATGGTATTACCAACCATAATAATATACTACTAAATAATGTAAAAATAGGTGCTATTAAAAATAAAAAAACATTAGAATTAGTAGGTATAATTATTTCCTTTAAAAATAATTTAAGACCATCCGCAATAGGTTGTAGAAAACCAAATAATCCTGCTACGTTTGGTCCTCTTCGTCTTTGTACACTACCCATAACCTTACGTTCTAGTAAAGTAGTAAGTGCAATTGTTAATAATAAAAAAATAAAAAATGATAAATATATTCCAATATGCCAAATATAACCTAAAAGAAAATTAATATAATAACTAAATAAAATTATCATTATTTTTAAATTAAAAATATTTTATAATATTAGTATAAGAGCGATCAATAAAGTACTGCAACTTATTTTGCTGTAGCAAAATAAAAAATTAGAAAAAATATAAGAGTTAATATATATTTGTAAAATAAAACGATACATAAATCGAAATAAATCAAATCATAATATTTTAGAATTAAATACTCTTCACATAAAAAATATAGAAAAAAAAAACCAGATACTTCTTATCCTATATGAATTCAGCAATTATTATCACATACTTAACTTCCCCACCTACTCATAGAAAATAACGGGTACATCAGAGGTATGCTGGTTTCAGTCCTTTCGTACTAGCTCACAGTTGGATTTTATTTTCTTTACCTAACAGTAGATAGCAACCGAACTGTTTCACAACGTTCTGAACCCAGCTCATGTGCCACTTTTATCAGCGAACAGCTGAACCCTTGGAACCACTTACAGCTCCAGGATGTGACAAGCCGACATCGAGGTGCCAAACAATCCCGTCGATACGAACTCTTGGAGATTATAAGCCTGTTATCCCCAGAGTACCTTTTATCCGATTAGCGATCATCTTTCCACACAGTATGATCGGATCACTATGACAAACATTATATTTTAAGAAAAGATGTCTATTTTCTTATCAAGTAAATTTAAGCCATTAAACACTCAATCAATGTCTAAAACTGATGAAAATTACCTTATGTACATCACCGTTACAATTTTGGTGACCACCGCCCCAGTAAAACTACCACTCATATTCAATGAAAATAATATATATTATTATATTATAGTAATTAAAGAATAATATTACAAGAACGTAATTAAAAAAAATAAAACATAAAGATATGATTATGGATATTACACATATATTTTTATATGCAATATAATATATAATATACATAATTGAATACTACATTTTTTTGTGATATTATAATTTATATGTATAACTATTTTAATAATTATACATATAAATTATAATACTAATGCGTATTCTAATATAGACAGAGGAGATATTAAAAATACTCTTAAATATCCTACACAATAATTAGTAATAACAAAAATATGAATATAGTAAAGGTTCATGGGGTCTTTTCGTCTAGCTGTTAGTACTCTGCATTTGCACAGAACCTTCAATTTCACTAAGTTAGTATCGGAGACAGTAAAGAAGTCATTACACCATTCATGCACGTCATCAATTAAATGACAAGGAATTTCGCTACTATTAAGACCCTCAAAATAGGGCCGTCGTTTACTGAGTGTTGTAAAAAAAACATTTATTTTTTTATTTCCAGTATCAGCACCGGACAGGTGTCAGATTCAATACATTCTTTTACAATTTATGCAGAATCCTGTGTTTTTGAGAAACAGTTGCTTCTTCCTGCTCTGTTACATTATTTATATTTACTTACTACTATAAATAATACTCCTTCTCCCGAAGTTACGAAGTCATTTTGCCGAGTTCCTTCGATACTATTACCTTAATCGCTTTAGTATACTCTACTCATCTACTTGTGTCAGATTTAGAACGGCTTAGTTATAAAAATAATAACACACTAAATATTATTTGCTTTTCCTGATATGATTTCCAGTAAAATATCACTTACTTTTTATATAATATTTTACTGAATAAATAATAGTAATAATAATAAGATTTTTAATATAATCATCAAAAAAAGAATTAACTTTTTTTTTAGAAACCGACTAAATATGTTAGGATAATCCTTTAACATAAACCCTTAGACTTACAGCGATAGCATTTCTCATGTCTATTTCACGTTACTCATGGCAACATAGTTAATTCTGAGTTCTCCATTTATAATTAAATAATAAATATCAAAAAAATACAGAACATTCTGCTACCTAATTATTGTAATATCGGTTAAATATTTAAGTCTCTTTACATTTAGAACCATCATTTCTTATTTCAGTGAGCATTTACGCTTTCCTTAGAAGGTGTCTGCTTCCAAGACCACATCCTGAAAAAACATAATAGAAATGTTAGTAATTTTTCACTAAATATTTAATTAAAGACCTTAATTTACAATTAGAGCTGTTTCTCTTTTGACTATGTACCTTATCATACACTGTCCGATTTTTTTATTAAAATAAAAAAAATTATTCAAAGCTTATCTATACTCAGTAAAGTTACTCACTCCCATCATATAAATCGTCCTTTAACACTTTTTTTTTATATAAAAAACTCTACCTGAATAGATTTCGCAGAAAACCAGCTATTCCAAGTTTGATTGGCCTTTCACCCCTATTCACAATTCATCCCAGTATATTGCACATACACGGGTTCGGTCATTTTATACCTGATCATAAATAGATCACTTGGCTTCGGGTCATATAAAAATAATTTAATATCTATTTATATACATATTATATTATTTACTATTTTTATATACTCGTTCCCTCATTATGCAAAAGGTATAATTTCATTTTAGATAAAACTAAAACTAGAAATGCTTATATATTATCAATTTCATACAATTCTTTTCATATGTTTTCAAACACTCTTTTCATCTTTCCTTCACAGTACTTTTTACTATAGATCATTTAATGTTTTAAGATTTTGAAGGTGGTTCTCCTTTTTTTCAAATAAAATAAATATTTCATTTTACTATTATATTTTTTATAAAAAATATAAATAACATGAGACTATTACTCTATAATGTAGAATATATCCAATTCATTTATTATTTATATAATACCTAATATATCTTATATAATTTCGTTCGCCACTACTACTATACTCTGTTTTCATTTTTTCTAAAGTTACTAAGATGATTCAGTTCACTTTATTTATAATAAAAATATAATTTTTGTCTAACTAATAAAAATAAAAATTACATACTGAATTAATCATATATTCACTAAATGTCTAGAAATCCATTAATAATATATTAATTTTCTAAAAAAACTACAAATTAATATATAAGTACAACGCTAACAATAATAACAGTAATAATAACAACAGTAATAATAATAACAATTAATATGAGCTGGACGAGGTTTGAACTCGCGACTTTTGATATGACAAACCAACACTCTACCACTGAGTTACCAGCCAAAAACACAAATTGATACATATTTAATAGAAAAACTAATAGTTATCTAATAAAATTTTAAAAATAATTGCTAACCAAACAATAGATAAATAGTTCGAGGTGGGCTTTGAACCCACGACCTAGCGATTAACAGTCGCTCGCTCTACCACTGAGCTACTCGAAAGTGGATGATAAATGGATTTAATAATTACCAATATCGAATCTATTATTAATAATAGAAACAGTTTAATTAACATATATCATAACTAATTATATTTATATAGTATAATAATATTATTCCAGCAGCAGGTTCCCCTACCACTACCATGTTACGACTTCATTTCAATTCCTCCCAATCCCTTAGTCGTCTATTTATATTATTCATTTTTTATTTTACATAATATAAATCAGATAGCCATGGAGAACCAGTAGTTTTTGAGACGTGACGGGCGGTATGTACAAGACTAGGGTACGAATTCACCATAGCAAACTTATCTATGATTACTAGCGATTCCATCCAATTCATGTTTCCGAGTTTCAGGAAATAATCCGAACTTAGATAATTTTTAAAGTTTCACTATAATTTGCATTCATGTGTCTTTTTGTATTTACCATTGTAGCACATGTGTAGCCCAATCTATAAAGGCCGTAATGATTTGACGTCCTCCCAAACTTCCTCCGTTATTACTATAGGAAATCTCTTTAGAAAAAATATAATTAACAAATTAATTAACTAAACGATCTGGGGTTTTGTCCGTTATTGACGTTAATCTAACATTTCGCAACACGGACCTACGACAACCATGCAGCACCTGTCATATTTAATGCATAAATAATATAAAATCAAATATATATATCAAAATACATTTTATTTTACAAAAAGTAAAATAAATATAATATTATTAAATAATAAATATTATATAAATATGATGACAAAAACTGGTAAGATTCCTTGCGATTTATCAAATTAAACCACATGCTCCACCGCTTGTAACTAGTCTCCGTCAGTTTCTTTAGGTTTCAATCTTGCGATCATAGTTCCCAGGTGGGATGTTTATGCGTTAGCTGCCACACTTTATTAATTCTAAAATATGGAACATCCATAGTTGACAGGATGAACTACTGGGGTATCTAATCCCATTTGCTCCTCATCCTTTCGTGCCTCAATGTCAATTTAAAATCAATAGTTGTATTAACCCTCGGTGTTCCTTCAAGTTTTAAAATGAATTTTAACTCTAATGCATGAAGTTCCACTATTGTCTTTTAAATTCTAGAAGAAAAGTATAAAAACTATTTCATGTTAATTTAAACCTTCTCGTTCCATCTACGCACCCTTTACACCCAGTAAATCGGAATAACACTTGCACCACCCGTATTACCGCGGCGGCTGGCACGAGAATTAGCCGGTGCTAACCTTGAATTACATTCATTATACTCATCCAAGTAAGAGTTTTACAATATACACCTTCATCACTCCATGAATATTGCGGGGTCAAACGATTAGTCTATTGCCCACTATTCCACACTGCTGCCTTCAATCGAAGTTGAGACCGTTCTCAATTCTCATGTGGCTGGTCATCCTCTCAGATTCAGCAAAGCATGTCTGGCTTGGTATGCTTTTACCATACCAACTACCATTAATACTCTACGTGATTATCTAAATGTGCTTTCATATTGCTTCAGGTATTCATTTAATTATTACTAAATTACAAACCATCATACATTTAGGCAATACTCAACGTATACTCTGCACCCGTTCGCTATAAAATCTAATAAATTAATATTAATTAATACTTATCTACTTGTATATTATTTTATTAACTTGCATGTGTAATGCATATTCTAAAAAGTAGCATTCACTCCAAGCCAGAATCAAACCCTTATTTATATTGGCTAAAATATTAAAATAAATAAATAACCTTTTTGAAATCCTATTTTTGTTCCGGAGTGGAATTGAACCACCTCACAAGGTTTTTCAGACCAATGCTCTACCACTGAGCTACCAGAATATTAATAGCATTATACTAATAAAATTATTTATAAAAGTTACATAAAATACTAATATTGGATAATAATGAAAAAAAAATACAAATATAAAGCAGATTATGATACAAAAAATGGGTGCAGTTGGAATCGAACCAACATCACTGGATAATGAGCCCAGTAGTTTACCATTAACCTATGCACCTATATTATTCTGTAGAATGGGACTTGAACCCATAACCTCCTGGTCCCAAACCAGACATGCTACCATTGCACTATCTACACTGATATTGTGCGCAATGGGACTCGAACCCATGACCAACCGCTTAAAAGGCGGTTGCTCTACCAACTGAGCTATGCACACATGATCTTCCTAATAGGATTTGAACCTATGACCTCTCGCTTATCAAGCGATTGCTCTACCACTGAGCTATAGGAAGTATTTCTTCTTTATATACAAATATAAACATATTAAATAATTAAATAAAGTATATATACCATATATATATATTAAAGTATATATATATATTAAAGTATATATATATATATTAAGGATGGAAGGGGGGAGGGGGGGGGGGGGGTGTATATATACACATCCCTTATAGTAAAAATAAACATACCATATAGCAAATAAAAGGATAAAATAATGAAAATTCATTATTTTATCCTTTTATTACACAATTTTTATCAAGTTTTTTATTTAATTTTTTTTAGTTTTATTATCTTTAATTTGATTTTTTTTAATTTTTTAATTTTTAATTTAATTATTTTTAATTTTTTTCGTTTTTTCATTTGTTTTTTAATTTTTTTTAGTTTTTTTAGTTTTAAATATTTTCGCATATATGTTAAAATAAGCCATTCAAGATATTTAATATCTTTTTTATATAAATGATATTTAGATAATTTTTTAGGACTATTTTTATATTTGCGTAAATTTATTATTTTGTCTATCGATGTTTTATTTCCTATAAGAGTTTCAACAAGTCTAGTTTGGTCACCATGTATCATGTCTTTTATATTTAATTTTTTTAGTTTTTTGTCTCTAATAAATTTATTCATTCTATACTGTCTTCCACGTATATAGTATTTTAATTTTTTATATGTTAACCTAATTATTCGCCGTTTAGTATTATTTATAATATAAATATTACTATATTTATATTTACGTATTATTTTTCTAACCCAGTACGCTAAATATTCTCCTAGTTTTTTTCTCCATTTACGTTTATCTATTCTATCTAACCGAATAGAGCCTATAGATTTAGAATGTAATATACTATTTTTATTAAAAATAGTATACCTCATATTATTATTAGATTCACTTAGTTTAATATTTAATATATGTTCAACTATTTTAAATATATTATGATTTAAATAAATATTAACAAAATATTTTAAAAACTGTATGTTATTATTTATTTTAGATAAATAGTAACAATTTATATATCCAATATTAATTCGTTTGAAATTTTTTTTTTTTTTATTAATCTTACTTTTTTTATATTGATATCCTTTATATTTACATCTTTTTTCAATAAATTTATTTGTTTTTTCTAAATCAAGATATGTTTTTGGTAAATAATATTTATGTTTTATATAAGATATATTTTTCGGTTTTTTTTTTTTATTAATAAGCACATTAATAATATTTCTATTAATATATATTAACTGATTTCTTATTAAATCATAATTATAATATACTGAATAATGTATGTTATTTTGTGTATCATGTATTATATCATCTTTTAAAACACAATAAATATTATTCATCGATTTAATATATTTATTTATTAATTTTTTTTTTAATTTGTTTAGGTTTATTTTTTTTTTTTTTATAGTATTTATATAGTTATTTAAAAAATTATTTTTTTTATATATTTTATTATTATTTAATTCTAAAAATATATATTTTAAATTTAATATCCATTTTCTATATATATACTTAGAATAATCGATTTCAACATTTATATGTATATCATTATTTATTATATATATTAAATTAAAAATATTATTTAATATTTTATTTGTATTTATTATTTTTTTATATATAAACAATAAATTATATTTTATATATGTTTTTTTTATATTTTTACTATAATATATATGTTTTTTTATATTAATTAAATTTTTATAGTTTTTATAATATTCATTAATAGTTTGCATTTTTGTATTGTTAAATTTATGATTATTTTTCATTTTTTTATATTTTTTTTTTTTTAAATCTATATATTTTTTATATTTCGTTTTTTTATATATATATTTTTTTTTTTTGTATTTACTTTTTCTGTATGTATTAAATCTATATTTATTTTTTCTATATCTATATGCATTATATTTATTTTTTTTATACGAATTAAATCTGTATTTATATTTATTATATACTTTTTTTTTACGTTTACTAAATTTGTATTTTAAACTTGAATTTTTATATTTATATTTACTAATGTCTAATTTAAAATTACTATTTTTAAAATATTTATTAAAACTTATTGGTTTTTTTTTTTTTATATTTTTTTTATTTAATCTATTTTTTAATTTATAAAATATTTTATTTAAATATAATTTATATTTAATTTTATTTTTTTTTATATATATAATATTTTTTTTTTTTTTTATATATAATTTTAATTTTTTTTGGATACGTTTATTTTTTAGAGTTCTTAGTTTTAAATTTTTTATTTTTTTAATTAAAAACTTTTTTACAAATCGATATTTATATCTTTCACTTGCTATTATAAATTTTCTTATTTTTCTATAAATTTTTCGTTCACGATTATATAAAAAATATATTATTTGTTTTTTATTTTTATTTTTATACTTTTTATATTTATTTTTACTTAATATATATTTTACATAATCAAGATATTTAGTTGATAATTTATAAATACGTTTAAACATATTAATAAGTAATATTTCTAATAAAAATATAATAGATATGTTATGGTTGTTATCAAAGTACTTTAGTAATTTATTTATTTGTGTACTATTTTTTTCTGTATTTATTATATAATATTTTTTTTCTTTTATATTATTTAGTTTGTGAATAATATATTTTTTTATTAATTTTTTTTTATTATATTTAACACTTATTTTTTTATTGTTTATATTATTTTTTATGTTATTCATTTCAGGTAATGAAATATATTTATTTATTAATAAATTAATGTATTTCATTTTTTTTATTTTTAAAAAAATAATTTTTTTTTTTTTATGGTTTTTTTTTATTTTTTTTTTATAATTTCTTTGTATTTTTTTTCTATAATTATAATGTTTTCCTATTTTTTTTTTATATTTATATCTATTATTATTATTAAATAACGAATAATTACGTTTTTTAAAACGTATACGTTCATACTCATTATATTTTTTATTATTAATGTTATTAGTTCTTATTTTTATTTTTTTAAAATATTTTATTTTAAATTTTTTAAATTTTTTTTTTAATTTAATTCTTTTTAATTTAATTTTATATTTACGTCTATACCTAAACAACATACGTTTATATTTTTTATTTTTTTTGCGTTTTATTTTTATATTTTGTTTAAATCTAATAGTTGTATTTTTTAGATAATATTTATTTAATTTATTTATTTTATAAGTAGTTAATAACAACTGGTAATTTTTAAATAATATAATGTTATTATGCATTTAATTTGTTTTTTTTATATATCAATTTTTTAATTTTTTTTCTTTCCTTATATTTTTTTTTTAGTTTAAATAAAATTTTTGTATATTGTTTATTTTTAAGTAATTTTATTTTTTTAATTTTTTTTTCATTTTTTATAAAATTTCTTTGTACGTATTTTAACTTATCCCGCGAAAATATTGTATGTATATGTTTTCTTGACATTAGCCACTTTAATTTTTTTATTTTTTTCATTTTTTTATATTTTATTATTTGTTCATAGAAAAAAATAATAAAATTACTTTTTATTATTTTCTTCCAATAATTTTTATTATAGAATATTAATTTATTTAAAATCATTATTTAATAATAATAGGTCTAACTCTTCTATTTGTTCTTTTTTTAAATCTCCTACCTTGACCATTAATAGGTAAACGTTTTTGATACATAAATCCTTTATAGGAATATATATCTATATGATTTTGTAATGTTACTACCATTTTATTTTTTAATAAATCATCTAAATTAAGTATTGATTTTTTAAAAATTATTTTAATATTCATGTTAATATCATTTTCTTTATATTCTTCAAAATTTACAAAAAAACTAGTACCACTAAATAAATTTATCCTATTTGAAATTGTTTTACCTATTCCAAATCTAATATTATATAATTGTTTTACATTTAATTTATATAAATTATATCCTTTTTGTGTAAACGGTAATATTTTATCAAATAAAAAAGAATCTACCATTTTATAATGTTATTTTAGAATTTACGTAATATAATAATGTATTTGTATATATAAATAATTTTAATAATAAATGTATTTATTATATGTTACATTTAATTATAAAATTGTTATAATAAATACCTTCTATTAAATATACCTTTTCTAGTATATGTATCGGGTATTCTCATTAAATTAAATTTACCAGATAATGTATTTATTTTATCAAAAAATGTACCATTAAATATATAATATTTTTTTTTTTTTTTTTTTATTTTATATTTAATAAAAGGATTAATTGTTAAAAATAGTGGATGACTATATCCTAATTTAATTAATAATGTGTTATAACTTGTTTTTATTATTTTCCATCCTCTTCCAATTATTTTTATTTTACTTTTAAAACCATAAAAACTACCACTAAATAATTTTCTTTCTTTATTTTCATTAATTATAAAATACGATGAATAGTATATATTTTTATATAAATATAATTTAAAAATACTATATTTCTTTATTATAATATTTTTATTTATTAAAAAAACAATTTGTAATTTACGTTTTATTTTTCTATTGTTATTTATATTATATAAATATATATTATTATTTTCTAAAAAAATATAAAACATATAATTATTATTTAAATAAATAAACTTATTCATTTTATCTTATTTCTGCTAATAGTATACCTCCTTTTTTATGTAACAACGCTGTTGCGCTTGTACATATACCTAAGCTATTTAATAAAATATAACATTTATTTTCGTTTTTTTTTTTTTGATATATTAATTTTTTATAAGATATTGTTTTTATATGACCAGGCCTTGAAAAAAAATAAAATTTATTTAATACTATTTCATTTTTAAAAATCTTAAAATATATATGTATTTTTTGATTTGCGATGTTATATGTGTATATATAACCTAGATTATATAATAGCTGAATTAATTGAAATCCTTTACTACTATATGGTATTATTGTAAACGTATATTGTTTCTTAATTGCTTGATTTAATATACCTAATGTAGATCTTAATAACACTTACCAACTAGATTTTTTAATTCCATTTAGAAAACCAAATTCACTATATTTTTTAAATATCATACGAGACATTTTAAACTTATTTAAATTTGCTCTTGATCTACCACTAATCAAACATTTATTATGTATAATACTAATAGAATGTTTTTTTCTTTTATTGTTATTATATATACCGTGTGGCACAAATATATCTTTTTTTATAAAGGTATTCATATATTTATTATCTAATTGTTTATAAATATTATATCTTATTTTGAAATTATTAACATTTATTAGTTTACTTGCTATTGAAAAAATAGTAAATATATATTCTTTATTATATTATTATACTTTATTATATTAAAATATATTTAATTTATAAATTGTATTATGAATACAATTTATAAATTAAATAACCAATACCGATACATGCAGCCATAGAAACTCCTATTATTAATGTTTTATCATCTTCTGGTTTTTCTATTTTATAATTACGTTCCTTACTATAATAATCTCTTCCAAAATTTCGCATATTTTGATCAAAATATCCATCTAACATTTTTTTATTGTTTTCTATTTTTTTTTGATTGCATAATGGATTATCTACGTTCTCTAAACACATATTTTTTTTTATTTCTGTATGTTGTTCTATTAATTTTTGTATATAATCACATTTATTTAAATCACCTTCACCTGTTATTTCAATACATTCTCGTGTATATAAAATAAATTCATTCATATAGTTATAATATATTTGTCTTAATATTTGTTCATAATTGCTATTATTTTCTAAATTAATATTTTCTTTTCTTAATTCATCTTTCACATATTTTATCAAATCTAAACAATAATCTGAAAGATTGCCATAGTGATCAAAATAAAAAAATGCTTTATTCCAGTCTTGTCCCATATATCTACTAATATATAAACAATTAAGTACTTCAGATTTTCTTGGATCTATCGCATAATTAAAATTATTATCTAATACATTTTTTAGTGTATATGAATTATCTATAATAAAAAAATCACATATAATCATATTATTCATATTAATTTCATTATATAATATAATCAATATTATTATTAATAAAAAAAAATTAATTTTAGTTTTCATTCATACTCTAATATAAACTCTAATACATGTTCTGGGATTTCTCCTAATTCACTATATTTTAGTATTAAATTTATTTTTTCTAAATCTTCTGTTTCATCTTCTAATTCACTATAATCTTCATCTCCTATTTCTAACATTACATTTGTTTCGGTTACATCATTATATATGTTTTTCGTTTCTTTATTTTCATTTAATATATTTAAATTATACAAACTAATTAAAAATTTATTTATAAACAAGTTTTTGGTATTTGTATAAAATGTAAAATCTATATTATATACAAATTCTGCTAAGTAAGTATAATACTGAACTAATTCATTATCAAAACTAAATACTGTATTAGACAATATAATATTTGTATTATAAAATATATTATAATTTTTAATAGGCATATTAAATGTAATACTATCATTACTTATTTTAGGTATTGAATGTATTAAACACATATTTATATATTGTTCTATTAATTCACTAGACAATGATATTATTAATCCTATTTTTATAAAACGTCCTTTTGAAAGAGTATTAATATCTTTTAAAAAAACAGGAGTATTATTTGTATTTTTTTCTAATAACACTAACATGGTAATAAAACCATTTACATATTTTATATGACTAGGTAATTTCATTATTATTACAAGTTTATTAACGATATTATTATTTACATTATGTATATATATATTATTGCATTTTTCATAATAAATAATATGTTTAAATAAATTAATATGTTTATATATCATACAATACTAGAAGCAAGTGTCAATATTTTAGTATGTTTTTTTTTTCCTAATGCAAATCTTAATTCATATGAAACAGGACCAAATATACGAGATCCCATTAACTCTTGTCTTTTGTTATATACTACAATAGCATTGTCTTCAAACCATATTTTAGAACCAATAGGTCTTGATGTTTTTTTTACTAATCTAATAATTGTACCCTTTAATACATCATGTCTTTTTGCTTTTCTATCAGATAATACTACTTTTACGGCTACAATAATTTTATTCGTAAGAGAAGCATGATAATATTTTGATTTTAAAACTTTTATACATATTGCTATTCTTCCACCTGATGAATCAGAAATATAAACTTTTGTTAATGCTGTTATCATTCAATCATATATTTGTTTAATTCACTATATCTACTAGTATGAAAATGCATCCATACTTTAATTCCGATAGAAGCTCTTTGCGTTAATCCATAAGATTGCCAGTATTTTATATCATTCATTATTTTTACAAGTTGCATTTTACCTGGTAATGTATAAAAATCAACCCATTCATTATATAAATGTGTTTGTGTACGTCGTCCTTTTTTAGTAGGACCACTTAATTCTATACGCATACCAGTTAATGGATATTTTTTATATTTTAATACTTTCATATATCGCAACCATCCATATAAATTATTATCATATTTGGTTTTTTGATTGAATATATTAGCATTATTATTAATACAAATTAATTTTATTTTTTTTATATTATTTGTTTTATATGTATTAAGTTTTTTTATTTTATTATATAATTTTATTTCATTTTTATTTTTATATACATATAAATTATTATTTTTTTTTTTATTTTTTAAATATTTATAATTTTTTATAGTTTCATGAAAAATTATATTTTTTGTTTTTTTTTTTTTTTTATAAAATAAATAAAAAACATTGTTTTTTATTTTTAATTTATTAGTTATTTTTTTAATAAAAATATGTGTTTTTTTTATATATTTTCTCGTAAATACTTTACTTTTATGATTTTGTTTAGAATGTATTTGTACTATTTGTTTTAATATACTAGGATTTTTTTCTTCATATTTCATAAGTATTTTTATATAATCAGATAATAATTTTGGGTTATCTATTCTATTAAAATAATCTTCGTTATAATTATGTATATAATATATATTATAATGTAAATATTCACTAATTGTATTATTCATTTTTAAACAATGTTGTTTATATATTAATTCATTATTTACTTTACTAATATATTTAGGAGTATCACATACAAATCCAAAATAGTGATGATATCTTTTTTTTATTCTAAACATATAATATTTTTTTTCTTTATTTTTTTTTTCTGTTAATTTTTTTAATCTAAATTGACTTCTCATTCTACTATATTTAATATTTTCCTTAAATATATTAATTTTATTTATTCTATTTATGTATGTATTATTGAATAAATATGTTGTGACTGTATTAATTTGTTTGATTCTATTAATTTTTAATATATTTATTATTATATGTTTAAAACAAATATTTAACTTTATTTTTTTTTTACGTGCATTATTTAAAACAAAGTGATATAACAAAGCAATATATATATACATATATATATATAAAATTTTATTTATTAATAAATAATAGATAGTGTTTTTTGATTTATTATATTGTTTTTTTATTAATTTAATTTTATTATTATATCGTTTATTAATTTTATTTTTTATTCTATTATTATTGTTATTAAACTTATAATTGTTTATATTATATTTATGTTTTTTATATCTTAATACTAAAGATAACTTTTTTCTACTTATCATATTATTTCTATAAAAACTATTTTTATAATAACGGTTAATATAATTAATATTATTATATATATTATTTTTATATTTTTTAACATTATTATTATATATTTGGTTATTAGATAATAATATTTTATTATTAATTGATGTATTTATATGTTTATTATTAATTTTATATTTTTTATTATATTTTTTATTATTTTTTACATTATATTTTTTTTTACTAATTTTTTTGTAATTGTTTATTCTATTAATTTTTTTTTTTTTTTTTAAGCTTTTATACAAT
>JAESGV010000194.1_pt1 | contig 39013 bp, 35 predicted proteins | sample 9269781 | NCBI WGS metagenome assembly JAESGV01 (sample SAMN15741586, study PRJNA653496) | algae metagenome | isolation source: Tildeniella torsiva UHER 1998/13D and co-occurring heterotrophs from... | place: Slovakia: Slovak Paradise National Park, Hrabusice, Kosice Region | collected 2000-01-01
TCGAACTCGACCCCGCCCGCTGCTACCAGCCCTCAGGGCGGCGACGCGGCGGACCACGCCAACTACCGTCCTGACCTGTTACCGATGCTGCGCGACATATGTGTCACCCATGCTCCGCGACAGAACACCGACCCGTGGGTCGGATCTCGCACTACAGAACGGGAAGAAGGGAAGAAGGGGTCGCCCGGCAGGCAGGACGACGGCGGCCCCGCACGGGTGTGCCGGAGTGGCACACCCGCACGGGGCCGCGGTGTCGTTCGTCCCGGTCGAGCGGCTCAGCCGACCGACCGGGAGTTGATCAGCTACCGACGGGGATCTGGCCACCCTCGATCGTCGTGTCAACGCCCTCTGCGTCGTACTCCCAGGTGTCGTAGACACCCGTGCCCGGCTCCATGGTCTGCCAGGAGTCGAACGCGCTGGAGGCGCCGCGGTAGTGGATGGTCTCGCCGTCCTCGAGGAGCTGCTTGCACTCCGCGAACGTCTGGCAGTCGTTGTCACCCTCGAGGTTCGCCGCGAAGGCGTCCTTGATGTCGGTGCCGTCGTCGCTGCCCGCGGCCTGGGCGGCGAGCGCCATCAGGATCGTGCAGTCGTAGAAGTAGGAGGAGAAGATCGTGTCGACGCCGGTCTCGGCGAACACAGCCTGGAACGGATGCTCCACTCCGGCAGGAGCAGCCGCGGGTGCGGTCCCCTTGATGCCGGCGACGATGCCCGGGTTCTCCGGGTCGACGGTCTCACCGAAGCTGGAGCCCTTCATGCCGTCCGCGGTGTAGATCGGGATGTCGGCGGGGCCGGCGCCGGCACCGATCATCGCGTTGATGATCTGCGCACCGTCGTCGTTGAAGCCCAGGACCACGACCGCCTCGGGCGACGAGTCCACCGCACGCTGCACGTCGGCGTCGTAGCCGGTGGCCGAATCGGGGTTGTACAGCACGGTCTCGGTCACCTCGACGCCCGACTCCTCGAGTGCCGAACCGAGCGAGTCGGAGAAGCCGGAGCCGTAGTCGTCGTTGCGGGCGACGATGGCGACCGCGGTGTGGTTGTCGCTCGCGATGAGCTCGGCGAGCGCCGGGCCCTGCAGGTTGTCACCGGGCGCGGTGCGGAAGAAGAAGCCGTCGCCCGCATCGGTCAGGTTGGCCGCCGTCGTCGAGCCGGAGCACGCCGGGACCTTGTCGGTGCCGAGGTTCTCGGCGACTGCCACCGCTGCGCTCGAGGGGGCCGGGCCGATGATCGCGTCGACGTTCTCGCTCGACACGAACTGGTCGTAGGTGGTCTGGGCGACAGCGACACTCGAGGCACCGCCGTCGTCACCCTCGACGAGCACGACCTCCTTGTCGTTGACGCCGCCGGCCTCGTTGATCTCGTCGATCGCGATGTCGATCGGCGTCTGCAGCGACTCGACGATCGCGTTCAAGTCGCCCGTCTGGGGGACCATCGCACCCAAGATCAGCGTGCCGTCGACGTTGCCCCGGTCGGAGCCGCCGCTGTCGGATGCTTCCGTCGTGGTGGTCGTGTCGTCAGCGCTGTCGTCGTCGCTGCAGGCGCTGGCGACCAACGCCAGTGCTCCGACAGCCAGCACGATGCGCGCCAGGTGAGCTCTTCTCATGATGTACCCCCGTGACCCTTCTCGGTTCGGGTCGCCACAACGTCGTGACGACTGGGTGAACACTAGGTGTCCACCGTGTCCCTTGCGTCGGAACCAATTTCGGCCGGTGCTCCCTGGCCGCCGCTCAGGCGGCGGGGATGCCGTCCAGGAACGGGGCGATCGGCTCGGTGTGCAGGTCGTGGAGGGCATCGCCGCCGTCGCGACGGAGGGTCGGCGCGTTCGGGAGCGAATAGGGCTCGGCCTGGCCCACGTCGACGCCGTAGCCCGCGTCGGCGAGGGCGGCGATGGTGAGCCGACTCATGACCGCGGGGCGACTGCCCAGGTAGCCGGTCATGAGCTCGTCGCCGAACACGGACTCACGCCAGTGCCCGAGGATGGTGCCGAGCTCTCCGTCGTTCTCGAGCGGCACGAAGCGGTTGCCGCCGAGCTCCTGGTACGCGGCCACGCCGGCGGGACCGTTGTACTCGGGGTCGAGCAGGTCGGTGACCCTGCCGGTGAGCACCCAGTTCGCGCCCAGGCCGAGCACGTGGCCCATCTCGTGGAGGATGACGTCCTCGAGGCGGCCCCGCTCGGCGAGCTCGGCCAGGTCGGCCGAGTCGAACTCCATGATCCCCCAGTACGGCTGCCACTGCGGCAACCGGATCGCCAGCCCACCGGCACGGCCGAGGGTGCCACCCTCGCCGTCGATCGGGCTCACCCGGGCGTCGATCAGCACGTCGTCGACCAGGCCACCGAACCCGGGCACCCAGCCGAACAGGCCCTCGGGCAGGTCGAGGCGGATGTCGTCCACGCCGGCGGTGATGACCGTCTCCCAGCGGGTGGCGGCGGCATCGAAGGCAGCGGCGAACTGCGGGTCCATCGACGGGTCGAGGCGCAGGGTGATCTCATAGCTCTCGTCGGGGCCCTCGGCCACCGGCACCGACGTCGGCGCCGTGACCGGCGGGTACAGGCCGTCGTCGACCTCGAGCATGGGCGTCCGCGTCCCGGCGGTGTCGAACTGGGCCAGCACCGAGTCGACGTTGCGGCACGGCTCGATGACCCGGTCGACCGTGCCGTCACCGTCGGCGTCGACCCGACAGGTGAGCGAGGCCGTGTCGGGGTCGCTGATGCGCCAGCCCAGCGTCGCGACCACGGGCGCCGCGGCGCGCTCGGCGCTGGCGGTGAACGACGTGATCACCGGTGGCCCGGGCGTGGGCGGTGGTGTGGTCGTCGGCGGCGCGCAGGCCACCGCGAGTGCGGCGGCCACCACCGTGGTGGCACCGATCAGGACCGCACCTCGTCGGCGCGCACCGTTGCCTCGTTCGAACCCCATGTCATCCCCCGTCCGGCTCGGTCGACCAGCTCCGACCGCGTGCCGCGCCCGCACGCTACCGACTCGGCGCATCACAGGCCGTGTCGATCGTCGACGGCACCGGCGCGCTCGGCCGGGTCCGGTCCCGTGACGCGGGCAGTTCCTCCGCGGGGTCACTTCTCCCGACGTGGAGCACCACGACCGTGGCAAGCTCCGGAGGCACGCGGTCCATGGCGGGTGGGGCGCAGCGGGCGAGGGAGGAGTGCCGGTGGAGTCGGTGTTGTTCATCGGGATCGACATCAAGGTCATCGCCTGGGACGAGGACGCCCAGTGCGGTGTCGCCGAGGACTGGCTCGAGGTGCCACCGGCCGTCGACGCGCAGCGGGTCGAGGACTACGTGATCAGCCGCTTCGGCGAGCCGGTCGACGTGGCCGTCGGACGCACCGACCGGTTCGGCGAGATCGTCATGGGCTGGGTGTTCCCGACCTCGCACCTGGAGCGGGTCGGCCTGCCCTCCGAGGGGCTGGAGATGATGGTCGTGCCCTTCGTGCGCTTCCCCGACGGCACACGGCGGGAGCTGTTCGAGTACAACGCCGAGCTCAACGGCGAGTTCGCCGCGCTCGCCGCGCTGATCGACCCCGACGCGCCGGCGATCGGTGACGCGGCGCCCGACGAGTCGCACGGCCGGTTGGACACCGAGGACCTGCACCTGGTGAGCGGGGACCCCGAGGAGATCGAGCTCCAGCTCGAGGGGTGGCTGCGGCGCATGCTCGCCGAGGGATGGACCTACCTGATCCTGGAGCTGCCCGAGACCGGCCGCTACGTGCAGTTCCTCACCCACGACGGCGACTGGCTGCGCGGCGAGGTCGTCGGCGACCGCTACCTGGGCGCACACGCACCGCTCAGCGCCGACGAGAAGGATCGCCTGCGGGACCTCGGGTGGAACCCCCCGGACGACGACGATCCGGGCGACGACGGCGACGGCTGCGGCAACTACTGGATCGACTGGGGCCGGGTCGAGGGTGAGCCCGATCCGGGCTACCCGTTCGACGAGGACGTGACCGACCGCGACGTCGAGGAGGCCGCCCGCTTCGCGGCGACGGCGTTGTGCTCGGTGTTCGGTCCGGTCGGACCCGACGACGTGGCGGTCATGGTCGGCGCCGCGTCGACCGACTGAGCTCCCGTCGCTGCCAGACTCTCGGGTCATGACAGCGCGCACGGGCTTCGTCCTGGCCGGCGGCGGGTTCAAGGGCGCGTTCGAGCTCGGGGCGTTGCGCCACCTGATCGACGACCTGGGCATCACGCCCGACGTTGTCGCGTCGGCGTCCGCCGGGTCGATCCTGGGCATGGTCCTGTCCCAGGGACGCACACGCGACGAGTTCTCCCGACAGCTCGACGCCGCGCAACGGACGCTCCTGGCGATGACCCGCACCGACCTGGTGTTCGGCCACCAGCAGTGGCTCGGCGAGCTCGACGACTCCGACTTCGCCCGGCGCGTCACCGAGATGGTGACCGACCGGGCGGTGCCCGACCTGCCCGGCGGCGACCCCGACCCCGACCGCACCCCCACGCCGGCGACGCCACAGCGGGCACGCCGTCGCCGTGAGTGGCCCGAGCTCGGTGCGCTGCGCGAGCAGTTCCGCGCGGCGGCGCGGGCCCGCAAGACCCTGACCGGCACGACCTCGTCGGTGCTCACCCTCGACCCCTTCGAACGTGCCATCCGCGGCCAGGTCGACGTCGGCATCCCCGAGGTCCACCCCGAGCTGATCGACCGACCCGGGCTGCAGCTGCGCATGGCGGTCACCGCGGTGCGACGTCGCGCCACCCACTACGTGTGCCAGGACGGCACCGTCGTCGGCGAGGACGCGGTGACCCCGCTGGTCGACGGCTCGCCGCCCGTCGGCGTGATCGACGGCGCGATCGCCTCGTCGAGCGTGCCGATGGTGTTCCCGGCACGTCGGCTCGGCGACGACACCTACGTCGACGGCGGCTGCCTGCAGAACATCCCGCTGTCGGCCGCGGTCGCGCTCGACGCCACACGCATCTTCACCGTCGTCGCCGTCCCGCTGCGCACCGACGACGAGTCCGACCACGCCCGCGGTGCCATGTGGGCGGCCCGGGAGCTGGGCTTCCTCGAGACCCAGGAGGCCAACCTGGCGATCCCGCTGCCGGAGGGCACCACCAACACGGTGATCGCGCCGACGCTCGACGTCGTCGGCGCGTTCGAGGTGCACCGGGGCCTGATGCAGATCGACATCGACTACGGCTGGATGCGCGCCCAGGAGACCCTGGCCGCGCCCGACGACGGTCTCGCGCCGGTGATCCGGGCGGCCACCGACTCGGTCACCGCGCAGCGCATGCGGGCGTGGCACCTGGAGCAGCGCTGCATCGACGCGGGGACGGTCAGCGACACCCGACTCGAGGTGCTGGCCGGGCTGAAGGCCGCAGTGCGCAGCGCCGTCGCGGCCCGCACGGCGCTCGGGTTCGAGCCACCGCCGGACGCGGAGCGCTGGTGGACCGGGTGGGAGACCCACAGCCAGGAGATCCCCGAGCACTTCCCCACCCCTGCGGCTCCCGCATCCGTTCTGTAGTTCGGAATGAACCCTGCAGGGTTCATTCCGAACTACAGAACGGGGTGGGGAACGAGAGCGAGGAGGTGAGCCTCAATCGGTCAGCCGGCGACGCGGCCTGCGGTGGAGAGCACCGGGTCCCATACCGGCGAGAACGGCGGCGCGTAGGCCAGGTCGACCGCGGCGAGCTCGCGGGCGGTCATCTCGTTCCACAGCGCCATCGCGATGACGTCGATGCGCTTGCCCGCACCCTCGCCACCGACGATCTGGCCGCCGAGCAGGCGGTCGGTGCCACGCTCGACCACGAGCTTGACCGTGACGTCCTCGTTGCCGGTGAAGTAGCGGGCCCGGGTGCTCGACGTGGCCGACGTCGCGTCGAACTCGAACCCGGCGTCACGCGCCTCTCGCTCGTTGAGCCCGGTCCGGGCGACCTCGACGTCACCCACCCGCGTGATCGCGGTGCCGAGCACGCCCTCGAAGGTCGCGTCGCCACCCCCCAGGTTGGTGCCCGCCGCCCGGCCCTGCTTGTTGGCGTGCGTGCCGAGCGCGATCACCACGCCCCTGCCGCTGATCCGGTGTCGCGACTCGACGCAGTCGCCTGCGGACCACACCCCCGCGACCTGCGTGCGCAGGTGATCGTCGACGACGATGCCGCCGCTCTCACCGAGCGGGACCCCCGCGGCGTCCGCCAGCGCCACGTTCGGACGCGCGCCCAGGCCGATCACGACCAGGTCGGCGTCGACGGGGCCCTGCGAGGTGCGCACCGAGCGCACGGACCCGTCCGCCGCGGTGTCGAAGGCCTCGACGTCGCAGCCGGTGCGCAGCTCCACCCCGAGTCGTTCGAGCGCGGCGGTGACGTGCTCGGCCATGTCGGCATCCAGCGTGACCATGGGTTGGTCGGCGCGCTCCAGGACGGTCACCCGAGCGCCGCGGGCACGGAAGGCCTCAGCCGCCTCGAGGCCGATGTAGCCCGCACCGACGACGACCACGGCGGCGTCCGCCCCGGCGTCGCGCAGCGCGGCATCGATCGCGTGGGCATCGGGGATCGTGCGCAGGTCGTACACCCCCGGCGCGTCGATGCCCGGCAGCGGTGGGCGCAGCGGGAGCGCACCCGTGGCGATCAGCAGGTCGTCGTAGGACTCGGTCGTGGTCGCACCGGTCGTGAGGTCGGCCACGGCCACGGTGCGCGCGTCGGTGTCGATGGCGGTCACCTCGTGGTGCACGCGCGCGTCGATGCCGGAGCGGCGGAACTGCTCGGGGCTGCGGGCGACCAGGCCGTCGGGGTCGGCTTCGCCGCTGATCAGGTACGGCAGACCGCACGCGGCGTACGAGGTGTACTCGCCACGCTCGAACACGACGATCTCCAGGTCGCCCTCGTCGCGCATCCGACGCGCCTGCGCCGCTGCGCTCATGCCACCGGCCACGCCGCCGATGACCACCAACCGCTCCGACATCCGACCCGCCTTCCGGGAGGGTGCCAGGGCCCGGCACCGTTCGTGCCCACCCTGCCACCGATGCGCAGCCGACCGTCGTCGTGTCGTTCGGAATGGGACCAAGGACCCGGGCGACGCCACGACACGCCCGGGCGATGTCGCGGGACCGGGTCGCGCGCACCAAGCTGTGCGGGTGAACTGGGTGGTCTGGTCGATCGTGGCGTCGGTGGTGCTCACGATCGTCGCGAACGTCGTGATCCGGTGCTGGCCGGGTGCGGACCGGGGCGCCCGGCGTCTCGAGGACTGGGTCGCCGGCGACGAGACGGGCACCGCGCCTCGTCGGGAGGGCTTCGGCGTCGTCGTGCCGTTGACGGCGATGGTGCTCATCTCGGTCGTGCTGACCGTCGTGATCAACCTGGTGCTCTGGCTCCGCTGACGCACCTCGCTCCGCGGCGCGCCGGGTGCTACGCCGTGACCACCACCGCCACCACGTAGCCCACCAGGAGCAGCGCGGCCTCGGGTCGGGCGATGGTGCCCTTGCGACCCATCACCATCCAGCCCAGCCCCGCGACGGCGACCATCGTCACCGCGCCGTAGGTCACGAGCCGGGTGTCGTCGATCGGGCCGGGGCCGACCAGGGCGATCGCACCGCCGACGAGCAGCGAGTTGAAGACGTTCGAGCCCAGGACGTTGCCGACGATCAGCTCGTCCTCACCCCGGCGCGCCGCCTGCACCGCGGTCACCAGTTCGGGCAGCGACGTGCCGACCGCGACGAGGGTGAGCCCGACGAACCCCTCGCTCAGCCCGAGCTCGGTGGCGAACCCCACGGAGCCGTCCACGAGCAGCTGCGCGCCCAGTGCCGTCCCGAGCAGGCCGATCACGGTCAGCATCGTCACCCGGCGCGCGGGGATCTCGGCGAACGCGTGCTCGACCTCCTCCGCCAGCTCCTCGTTCCCGGTGCGGGTGGCGGAGCGCACGGTCACGACGAGCACCACGACGAGTGCCAGGAGCAGCAGCACGCCGTCGAGTCGGCTGAGCCCGCCCTGCAGCGCCACTGCGAAGGCGGCGACGGCCAGGAACGAGATCGGCGCCTCGCGTCGCACGACCGAGCTGCGCACCGCGATGGGCACGACGAGCGCCGCGACCGCGAGCACCAGCGACAGGTTGGCGATGTTGGAGCCGATGACGTTGCCGACCCCCAGCGACGCGTCGCCGTTCGCCGCGGCGATCACCGACACGAGCAGTTCGGGCACGCTCGTGCCCAGGCCGATCACGACCGCACCGACGATCACGGGCGACACCCCGTAGCGGCGTGAGAGCCCCGCGGCGCCGTCGACGAAGACATCCGCGGCGCGCACCAGGATCACCAGGCCGACGACGGTGAACACCACGTCGATGGCCAGTCCGTCCATCCGCCCCAGTGAACACGATCCCCACCCGACCGCCTGCCGCGGCGCCGGGAGGGGGCTGCGCGTCGGTGCGGCACGCAGGCCCGTCGCGTCACCCGCTGACACGGTGCTGCGGGGCGGATTCGGGGCGTTCTGTTCCGACAGTGTGAACGACTCGTCACCGCGCCGTGAAGTGCGGCCCCTGGCTCTATGCACGGCCGCATCCACTCCGTACGGTCGTCCTCGTTGGTCGATCAACCTGGCCCGGGGTGATCGGCCGACCAATCGCAGGACCGTCGAGGACGGCGGGTCGAGATCCACGGAGGAGCCACATGGCCGGAGTGCGCAACGAGAAGCTGCCGAAGACGATCGACAAGCTGCCGCTGCAGAAGCCGCTGCAGCGCTCGACGACCAAGCCGATGCGGATGCCGGCTCCCCTCCGGTGATCCACCCCCGGGGTCGCGGCGAGTGATCGTCACGACGTCGGGCAACTGATCGGTCGGACCGGCGGAGGTCCGACTGGCGCACATGCGGGTGTGCCGACTCTGGGCGCCGAGCCCCCTGCGGCGCCCAGAGCCGCGTCCGGGCCTATGTCGTGCGCCGCCGTTGGGGCCTCGGGCGCCCCAGCGGTTCGGGCGGGTGCCTCAGCCGGTCGAGAAGGGCAGGGTCGCGTAGCGGCGCACGTGGTGGCCGGGGGCGAACGCGGCCGCGTCGACGTCGACCTCGAAGTCGGGGAACCGGGCGAGCAGCTCCTCGAGCGCGACCCGACCCTGGAGTCGCGCCGCAGCAGCACCCAAGCAGTGGTGCGCCCCGTAGCCGAAGGTCATCATCCGGTCGATCGGCCGGGTGACGTCGAGCTCCTCCGCCTCCGGGCCGAACTCGCGCGGGTCCCGGTTGGCCGAGGCGTACAGCAGCAGCACCTTGCGGCCCGCCGGCACGGTGCGGCCGTGCAGCTCGACGGCGCGGGTCGTGGTGCGGGCCAGGCCCTGCACCGGCGAGGTCAACCGCAGCAGCTCCTCGACCGAGCCGGCCACCAGGGACGGGTCGTCGAGCAGGAGCGCCCGCTGGTCGCGCGCGCGGGTCAACAACTCGGCCGACCCGCCGAGCAGGCCGGTCGTGGTGTCGTTGCCGCCGGCGACCATCGTGAAGGCGAACCCCAGCACCGCCAGGATCGACAGCTCGGCGTCGGGATCGTCGGACACCGCGACGAGCTGGGAGACCAGGTCGTCGGCAGGCTCGGCGCGGCGGCGCTCGATGAGCTCGGTGAAGTACTCGAACAGCTCACCCAGCTGCTGCGCCGCGTGGAAGGGGTCGCCCAGCGCGTTCGCCGCGACGATCGCGTCGGTCCAGCGATCGAAGCGGTCCCGGTCCGACTCGGGCACCCCGAGGTAGTGCGCGACGACCATGCTCGGCAGCGGTTTGAACAGCACCTCGACCACGTCAGCGGTGCCGGCGTCGTCGAGCCGGTCGAGGCGCTCGCGCACGAACGCCCGGACCCGCGGTTCGATGTCGGCGACCCGTCGTGGCGTGAACCCCGCGGCGACCAGGCGGCGGAACGCTGTGTGCTCGGGCGGGTCCATCATGACGATCGGGCTGGCGGCGTCGAGCCCGATCCGCTCCCGTTCGCCGTAGGTCGTGGTCAGCCCCTCGGCGGAGGAGAACGTGGCCGTGTCGCGCGCCGCGGTCCAGACGTCCACGAAGCGCGACAGCACCCAGTGGTCGCCGCGCTCGACGTGGTGCACCGGGTCGTGGTCGCGCAGCGCCGCGTACCGTCCGAACGGGTCGCGCCAGTCCTCGCCGCCACGCAGCTCGAACGCCAGCGACTGCGGGTCCTGCATCGCCGTCCCCCCTCTGCCCCTCGGCCGCCCTGACGGCGGCCCCACGGATCAGAAGTGTTGCACCGACGGGGCTGGCAGACTCGGGGGATGCACACGCTGATCCGCGCAGGGCTGGTCGTCGACGGCACCGGGGCCGAGGGCCGCGTGGCCGACGTCCTCGTCTCGAACGGCGTCGTCGCCGAGATCGGCGTCGACCTCGACGCACCCGAGGGCGCCGAGGTCATCGACGCCGAGGGATGCTGGGTGACGCCGGGCTTCATCGACCTGCACACCCACTACGACGCCGAGCTCGAGCTCGACCCGGCGCTGGGCGAGTCGGTGCGACACGGCGTGACGACCGTGCTCATCGGGTCGTGCGGGCTGTCGTTCGCCGTCGGCGAGCCCGAGGACCTGGCCGACATGTTCTGTCGTGTCGAGGGCGTGCCCCGCGCCGACGTGCTGCCGCTGCTCGAGCGCATCCAGGACTGGGACTCGCCCAAGGGCTACCTGGACCACCTGGATCGGCTGCCGCTCGGTCCGAACGTCTGCTCGTTCCTCGGCCACTCCGCCGTCCGCGCCCACGTGATGGGCCTGGGCCGTTCGTTGTCCGCCGACGTGACGCCGAGCGACGCGGAGCTCGACCGCATGGCCGGCATGCTCGACGAGGCGCTCGACGTCGGGTACCTGGGCCTGTCGATCAACACCCTGCCGTGGGACAAGATGGACGGCGACCGGTTCCGCAGCCTGCCGACGCCGTCGGTGTTCGCCACGTGGAAGGAGTACCGCTTCCTGGGCGACGTGCTGCGCCGCCGCGACGCCGTGCTCGAGGGCGTGCCCGACATCTCGGCGCGTTGGAACCTGGTGCTGTTCGCCGGCATCGCGAGCGGCATCCGCCGTCGGCCGCTGCGCACGACGATCATCTCGCTGATGGACGTGAAGGCCGCTCCGGGCGCCTACAAGGTCCTCGCGGGCGCCGCCGGGTTCGCCCGGCGCTGGTTCCGCGCCGACGTCCGGCTCCAGTCGCTGCCCCAGCCGTTCCGGCTCTGGACCGACGGCCTGGAGAACCCGGTCCTCGAGGAGATCGGCGCCGGGACCGAGGCGTTGCACCTGGCCGGGCGCGCCCGCGCCGAGCTGCTGCGCGACCCCGAGTACCGACGCCGCTTCCGGTCGCAGTGGACCAACAAGATCAAGGGCCGCGCCTATCACCGCGACCTGGCCGAGGCCCGCATCGTCGAGTGCCCCGACGAGTCTGTCGTCGGGATGACCTTCGCCGAGGTTGCGACCGCCCGGGGCGCCGACCGCGTCGAGACGTTCCTGGACCTGGCCGCCGAGCACGGCAACGACCTGCGCTGGACCACCACGGTCGGCAACGCCGACGACGACGCGGTGGCGTGGATCGTGTCGCACCCCCAGGCGCAGATCGGCTTCTCCGACGCGGGCGCGCACCTGCGCAACATGGCCTTCTACGACTTCCCCCTGCACCTGCTGCGTCTGGTGCGCGAGCGGGAGCTGGCGGGTCGGCCCGTCATGCCGTTGGGTCGTGCGGTGCACCGGGTGACGGGCGAGCTGGCCCACTTCCTCGGCATCGAGGCCGGGCTGCTGCGCGTCGGCGCACGTGCCGACATCGCGGTGATCGACCCAGAGGCACTCGACGAACGCGTCGACGACGTCGAGGAGGTGCCGATGCCCGGCATCGACTCGGTGCAGCGGCTGGTGAACCGGGGCGAGGGCCCGGTGCGGGCGGTGCTCGTGAACGGCCGCGTCGCCTGGGATCGCACGGGGCGGGCCGAGGGATTCGGCACCGACCCCGGCTACGGCCAGGTGCTGCGCGGCGTCAGGGTCTGAGCCGCGTCAGCGTCGGGTGCCGGTCGTGCCGGCGTGGCCGGACGTGTGACGAAGAATCGGTGGACACCACTTGGCGGCGGCGCGAGGGTGGTTGCCGAGAGAACGACAGAGCGGGAGCACCGGCTCCTGGGGTCGCTCGTTCTGCGACGCCGCCACGCGACGGCGCCACACCTCGGAAGGGGTGGGCAGCATGCTGGCCAAACTCGTCCACGCACGGATCGATCCGGCGCTCGTCCCCGTGGCCGCCCGCGCGGTCGAACAGGAGCTGGCGCCCGCGTTCGTGGCACACCCAGGTGCCCGACTCGGCTGCTGGATGGCGAACCGCACGAACGGACACGTGCTCGCCATGACCGTGTGGTCCGACGAGTCGAGCCTGCACGCCGAGCAGGCGGCCGACGGCGCGGAACGCGCGCAGGTGGCGGAGCGCATCGGGTTGGAGCTGCATGCCATCGAGGTGCTCGAGGTGATCGCCGTGCACGACCTGGAGCACGTCGACCACACCGCGCACGACGACGCTGACGACGAGGTCGCCGGGCTCGCGAACCGCTGGGCTCGGGTGACGTGGGTCGAGGGCCTCTCGCCGTCCGCGCTCGACCGCGTGGACGAGCTGCACGCCGAGATCACGCCCAGCCAGACGCGCAGCGACGGGTTCTGCGCGAGCTACTGGCTGGCGGACCGCTGGACGGGCGACGGCCTGGCCCTGAGCACCTGGGCGAGCGCGACCCAGCTGCGCGACGGCGAACCCGACAGCCGCCGTCGCCGGCGGATCGTCGAACGAACGCTCGGCTGCCACGTCGCCATGGTCGGCGAGTACGAGGCGCTCGGGGTCACCCTGCGTCCCGAGCCCGAGCCCGAGCAGCAGCTGCACCTGTTCGACCTGGTCGGTGCCGGCAGCGGACGGCGCGACCACGCATCGGATCGCATCACCGTGTGAGTCGGGGTCGCCCCCGCTGCCGGCCCTCGTGTGCGGAGGGCCGGCAGACGGGGACAGGTTCAGGAGGCGAGGTGCAGGCGTTCTCCCAGACGCTCGGCGATGCCGCCGACGACCCGGCCGGGACGCTGCTGCTCCCCCATCACCGCCGAGGTGACGATGATCGCCCCGGTCGTCGCCGGGATGAGCCACTGCAGCATCGAGAGCTGCCCCTGCGCGGCGGCGACCTTCTCCGAGGTCGACGACGACGGTGTGGTGCCGTCGGCCGCAGGCTCGTCGTGGGCGTCGATCACGCGCTGGCCGACGATGCGCGAATAGCCGGTGGCAGCGAGGGCGACCGCCGACAGCGCCGTCTTGACGATCGCCGTGGTGCCCACACCCTTCTGGGCAGCGAGCCGCTTGCGGTTCGACAGGGTGAGCACGGAGCCGCCGACGACGTAGGCGCCGATCGCCGCGAGGTTCACCGGGGTCCAGGCCGACCATCCGGCGCCGGCGACGTCGGTGCTCTCGGCGTCGTTCGCGACCGAGGCGGCGGAGGCGTTGACGCCGATGGCGCCCATCAGCGAGCCGCCGAACCAGGCGGCCAGGCCGATGTCGTGCAGCGATCGGGCGAAGGTGTTCGAGGAATGGTCCATGCACCCGACCTACCCCGACCCCCGAGCTCGATGCGTCGGACCCGCTGCGTCGCCCGTCACCCTTCGCCGGACGTGCCGCGTCGGGCTGCGCCGGCGATTCTCCTCCCTGGGGTTCTGGCGGGCCGGCGTCGAGGAGAGGTGTCCTGCGTCTCGACGAAGGTTCTCCGGGAGGGCGACATGGACGACACGGTGCAACGGGCCCAGCAGGTGACCGCCGCGCACGGCGCCGAGTGGAAGGACCGCCTCGGCCGCATCGGGCTGACCGGTCGCGGCGTGCTCTACGCCATCGTCGGGCTGTTGGCGCTCCAGCTCGCCCTGGGCTCGCCCGACGAGGAGGCCTCGACGCAGGGTGCCATGGCCTGGATCGCGGAGCGGCCCTTCGGCAAGTTCCTGCTGGTGGCCTTGACGGTGTCGCTGTTCGCCCTCGCGGCCTGGCGTTTCCTCGACGCCGCCGTCGGCGACCCCGTCGAGGGCGACGATGCCTCGGACCGCGTGCGCTTCGCCGCGAAGGGTGTCGTCTACCTGATCCTCGCGATCGCCGCGCTGTCGACCACGGCGGCCAGCTGGAACGCCGCGTCGTCGTCCTCGGGCGGCGGCGGTGAGGCCGAGCAGCGAGCCGCGGGCACCGTGCTCGACTGGCCGATGGGCCAGTGGATCGTGGCCGTCGCCGGACTCGCACTGATCGGCTACGCGATCTACATGTTCCAGCGCCACGCCATGGACGCGACCTTCATGGAGCGACTCGCCGGGGGCTCGGACACGGTCGAACGACTGGGCCGCGCCGGCTACGCCGCACGGTCGGTCGTGTGGTCCGTGATCGGCATTCTCCTGATCCAGGCGGCGGTGACCTACGACCCCGAGCAGGCCGGCGGGCTGTCCGCCGCGCTGCAGGAGCTGGCGGGCGCGTCCTGGGGTCGCCTGCTGCTCATCGTGGTTGCCGCCGGACTGTTCGCGTTCGGGGCGTTCTGCCTGGCGGAGGCCCGCTTCCGTCGGGCGGCGTGACCGGGGGCTGCCCCAGCCCCCACCACGCCACGACGGCGACGACCACGAGCACTCCGCAGGTCGTGCCCATCGTCCGGGAGAAGCTCGCCGCCGTCGCAGCGTGCGCTGCGGCCATGGTCGGGCCCGACAGGTCACGCGCCAACGTCTCGGCGGCCAGGTCGAACGCGTCGCCGCCCTCGGGCACCGTCGGTGTGGCGGCCACACCGGTGCCGGCGCGCACCGACAGGAACGCGGCGGTACCCACCGCCAGCGCCATCGCCGAGCCGAGGAACCGGGACAGGCTGATCCACCCGGCGGCCTCGTTCATGCGCCCGGCCGGGAGGTGCAGCACGGCGATGCTGGTCAGCGACGCGTTGGCGATGCCGGCGCCGATGCCGGCGAGCGCCAACGGCAGCACCAGCTGGGTCTCGGTCGTGGCGGCGTCGACCGTGGTCAGCATCCCGAAGCCGACGACCATCAGCACCAGGCCGAAGGTCACCGGGCCGCGGGCGCCGACGCGGTGGCCGAACCAGTGCGCGAACGCCGCGCAGGACGCCATCGCCACCAGGAACGGCACCAGCGCGACCAGCACCGACACCGCGCCGTGGTCGAGCGTCGCGGCGGACTGCGCGAACAGGTTGAAGAAGTACAGCAGGCTGACCATGCCGAGCGACGCGCCGACGGTGGCGATGTTGGCGCCGAACACCTGGCGGTCCCGCCAGACGAAGGGATGCATCAACGGGTGCTCGGTGCGTCGCTCGTGCCACACCAGGACGACGCCCGACACCACGGCGAGAGCGAGCACGACCAGCGTCCGGATCGACGCGAGGTCCCAGACGGCGAGGCGTTCGGCGAGCAGCACCACGAGTCCGATGCAGACGGCCGCCAGCACAGCGCCGCGTGCATCCCCCGTCGGCCGGTGCGCGCCCCGACCCGGGCTGCGCCGCAGCGGCCACATGATCACTCCCGCGATCGCCACCACAGCGGCATCGAACACGAAGATCCAGCGCCAGTCGAACCAGTCGGTGAGCACGCCGCCGAGCAGCGGGCCGACCGCGAACGCGGACGAGTAGGCCCAGCCGCGCCAACGGAACCCCGAGCCCTCCTTGCCCGGGGGCGAGTACTCGGCGATCACCTCGATGCTCGACGGCAGGATCAACGCGGCGCCGATGCCCTGCAGCACCCGGGCGACGATGAGCACCCAGAATCCGGGTGCGACGATGCCGACGACCGAGCCGAACGCGAACACGGCGACGCCGACGTCGAAGGTCAGCACCCGACCCACGACGTCGCCCATGCGACCGCCGACGAGCACCAGCGCGGCTGCGCTGACCAGGTAGGCGTTGACGACCCAGCCGAGCTCGACGATCGACAGCGAGAGGTCCGCCGCCATGCCGCGGGTGCCGACGGTGACCGCCGTGGTCGTGAAGCCGACGATCGCGGACGCGAGCGTCACCGCGACGACGGTGCGCCGCGTCTCACCGACGGTCGGGATCATCGTCGCCGCGCTGTGCGCCGCACGGCGTGGTCACTGCCTGCCACCTCGTCTTCCTAGCGCGCGGGTCCGGGGGTCACCGGACAAAGTTCAACCGTCCCCGGCCGCAGGTCGATCAGAGTGGATGCGGACGAGGTCGGGTCAGGCGGGGTTCACGCTCCTGGAGCTGTTGGTCGTGGTCGCCGTGCTGGGCGCGCTGTCGGGCGTCGCGGTGGTCGGCGTGAACGCGTTCGACGAGCAGGCGCAGAGCTCGGTCTGCGCTGCCGACGCACGCACGATCGCCACGGCCCAGGAGGCGGCGCTGCTCGGCGGTGGCGCCTACCTGGACGAGGACGGCCTGGTGAAGGCCGGGTACCTCCGTGACGCCTCGACGCTGCACGACATCACCGTCGCCGGGGAGCTCTACTCGCTGACCCCGGTCGACGCGTGCGTCGATCTGGACGGCGCAGAGCTCGCGTCGGCGGAGCTGGCGGACGACGTCGACGAGGAGAAGGTGAAGGAGGCCGAGCGCGCCGCCGCCGAACGGACCGCCGAGGAGAACAAGGCAGCCGAGAAGCAGAAGGCCGAGCAATCTGCCGCTGCCGAGAAGGCGGCTGCGGAGAAGGCGGCTGCCGAGGACGCTGCGAAGAAGAAGGCCGAGGAAGAAGCCGAGGCGAAGAAGAAGGCCGAGGAACAAGCCGAGGCGAAGAAGAAGACCGCCGAGGAAGAAGCCGAGGCGAAGAAGAAGGCCGACGAAGCCGAGGCGAAGAAGAAGGCCGACGAAGCCGAGAAGGATGATGCGGCCGTCCCGCCGAAGAGACCGGAGCGACCGCAGAACCGCGTCGACGGGAAGCCCCGGCGTTGACGAGGCGACCCGGATCATCGAGCATCGCCCGCTCACCAACCCCGACCACCTCGGGACGATCGGCGGTCTGAGCGTCGAGACCGTGGACGACAGCCGCACGGACGACCACGCCTGCCGCTGAGACGGGTCGTCGACGATCCGCTGTCGGGCGCCGCCCCGTTCGTTTACCCTTCGTTCACCGCGAGTTGGGCTGACCGCGGCGTCTGGGGGGACCACCATGATCGATCGCCGCAACTTCCTGTTGGCCGGCACGAGCGCCGTGGGCGCTGCGGCGCTGGGGTCGCTGGCTGCGTGCGCGCCGCCCGAGTCGGTGCCGCCGGGTGTGTTCACGCTCGGCGTCGCGTCGGGCCTCCATTCCCCCAGCGAGGTCGTGCTGTGGACCAGGGTCGAGCTGGCGAACTCGCCGGCGACGCAGTCGGTGACCTGGGAGCTCGCCGACTCGCCGGCGTTCACCAGCGTGATCGCCGGTGGCATCGCGTACGTCGACCCCGCGGCGGACGGTTGCGTGAAGGTGCTGGTCGACGGGCTGGCGGCGGACACGTCCTACTGGTTCCGCTTCGTCGGTGACGGCGAGACGTCGACCGTGGGCCGCGCACGCACGCTGCCGGACCCGACGTCGAGCCCGATGTCGCTGCGCCTGGCGTTCTGCTCGTGCCAGTCGTTCGCCGGCGGGTACTACGGCGCGTGGCGCGGCATCGCGGCCCAGGACGTCGACGCCGTGCTGTTCCTCGGCGACTACATCTACGAGTCGATCGCCGTGCAGCTGCTGCGACGGATCCGCGACGAGCCGACCCAGGACATCGACACGCTCGAGGAGTACCGGCTCAAGTACCGCTGGTACCGCGGCGACGCCGACCTGCAGGCGGCGCATGCGGCGCATCCGCTGGTGCCGATCTGGGACGACCACGAGATCGTCAACGACTACGACCGCACCATCTTCGACACCGACACCGCCCGGGCCGACGCCGCCTACCAGGCGTGGTTCGAGTACATGCCGGTGTGGCCGACCGAGGGCACGCGCATCCACCGCGACCTGCGCTGGGGTGACCTCGCCGACCTGTTGCTGTTGGACAGCCGTCAGTACCGCGACGTGCCGCTCGGCGAGTCGCTGCTCGGGCTGCTGGGTCTCCAGGTGATGACCGGCGACCTCCAGGCGGCGGGACGCACGCTGCTCGGCGCCGATCAGCGCCAGTGGATGCTCGACCGGCTCGACGCCGCGCAGGCCGAGGGCGTGCGCTGGAAGCTGATCGGCAACCCGGTGATGGTGGCGCCCATCCGGCTGATCGATCTGGACACGCCCGAGTTCCGGGCGCTCGACCCGAACCTGCCGACCCACGCCGGGCTGTACCTGGGCACCGACTCGTGGGACGGGTTCGGGTGGGAGCGCGACCTGATCCTGTCGCACCTGCACGATGCGGGGGTGCAGGACGTGGCCTTCCTGACCGGCGACCAGCACTCGTTCATGGCCGCGCCGGTGACCACGAACTTCGACGACCCCGACGCGCCGCTCGTCGCGTACGAGTACACCGGCGGCTCGATCACGTCCCCGAGCGGGATCACCGAGAACGCCCTCGCCGGCGGGCTCGGCTCGTATCCGACGCAGCCGCCGTTCGACTTCATGGAGATCCGGCGCAACGGCTTCGGCTTGGTCGAGGTCACGCCGAGTGCGATGTCGGTGACGTTCCACGAGCTCACCCCGACCCGGCCCTCGGCGGTGACCAGCCCGCGGGTGCGCTTCGACACGACGCCGGGCGTCATCCGACCGACGATCACCCAGCTCTGAGCCGCCGGCCGGTGGCGCGCCGCCCCGGCCGCGATGCTCGTGTGCCAACGCACGTGCTGTGGTGCGGAGCGAGCACCACAGGGCTCGTTCCGCACCACAGGACGAACGATGGGCGGCGCTCCGATAGCGTCGCCCGGACGCCACAGCGATCGGAAGGGCCGCAGATGCTTCGAGGTCGATCGGGTGGTGCACCGCTCAGCGCGGGGCTCCTGGCCACCGTGGTGCTGGTGTTCGCTGTCGGGTGCTCCTCGGGCGACGACCCCTCGAGCGCCACGGCCGAGGACGACCCCTCGAGCGCGCCGACCGAGTCCACCCCCGATGCTGCCGCGGACCCGACCGTCGCTCCGGCGATCGATCGTGAGGGCACCCGGATCGCCGACGACGCGACCCTGCGCGTCCCGGGCGAAGGTGGCGCCGCCGCCGTCTATGAGATCCGCAACCTGCGCGTGACCGCGCCGAGCACGCAGACCGACTGCGCCGGCGGCGCGCCCGTCAACGCCCAGCGACTCGCCGCCGAGGTCACCGCGCAGCTGGAGCTGCCCGAGCGCGACGATCCGAACGTGATGCCGAACGACCAGCCGCTGCCGGTGCCGTACGTGTCGAACCTGCCCGAGATCGTGCTCATCGGTGTGGGTGCCGAGTCGGACGCGAACGACGAGTGGTTCGTGGGCGTCAACCCCGACACCCTGCTGCTCGCATCGGTCCCGAACACGGTGCTGCGCCCGCCGCCCGCAACGGCGTCGACGTCGCCGACGTGTGCGATCACCGGCTGGCGGCCGACCGAGGCCCTCGAACCGCTCGACTCGGCCGAGCTGGAGCTGACCAGCGACGCGTTCGTGCCGGCGGACTTCGACCCGTCGAAGTACCAGATCCGCATCGGCCGCGGCGACGACTTCGCCTACTGCTGGCCGCTCGACGACCTGGGTGCCACGACCGAGCTCGGGCAGTGCCGCTGATCGATCAGACCGAGCGCTCGGCCGATGGCCAGGTGGTGGAGCCGGTGGTGAGCTCGCGCAGCGACCACCAGTGACCGTCGTCGTCGAAGACGACGGCGTCGAGCAGGCGGACACCGATGTCGGCGAGCTCCTCCTGCAGCACGGCGAAGGCCAGGCGATCGGCCCGACACGGCGGAAGGCACGTGCCCGACCGACGTGTGCGGGCATCGACGACCAGCCAGTCCGTGCCGCAGTCGCCCCTGTCCAGCCCGTCCAACCGGAGCGAGGTCATCGGCCCCGGATGTGCCGCCCACCCGACGAGCGAGCTCTGCGCACCCGCCTCGGCGGTGCACGTCACGACGCCGTCGCCGCGCAGGTGCCAGACGTCGATCCAGTCGTAGGTGCCGACATCGGGTTCGTCCGACGCCCACTCGACCACGTCAGCGACGCTGGCGACCGTGGGCAGCGCCACCGCCCCTGGCCCCGTGGCGTAGCGGTCCTCCAACCCGAGGTCCGTCGCCAGCTCGTGCTCGGCGGCGAGGTCGAGCTCATGGCACGGGTCCGGACCGCCCAGCACCGTGATCCGGTCGAGCCAGCGGCGTTCGTAGGTGTGCACAACACGTCTCCCTGCTCCGGCGCGCCCATGAGGGGGCGGCGTCGGTCGATGGTGAGGGGGAAGTGGGTGCCCGCCGGGCCGGCGCAGCGATCGACGCACGGTACCGATGGGGTCCGACAGCCTCGGGCAGGCGGCCGTCGAGCGACCCCAGCTGCTCGACTGGGTCGGACGCCACCTCACCAACGGCTGAGCGACGCCCCAGCCTGACGGCGGCGCCGTTCCACCCCTGAAGGGGCGCCACCTAGGCTCGGTCGCCGATCCCGGGGAACGAGAGCGATGCAGCAGCACAGGTCCACACGATCCGCCGTCGCCATGGCCGTCGTCGTGCTCGCGCTCGTCGCCGCGTCGTGCAGCGGCTCCGACGACGCCGACAACAGCGACGAGACCACCTCGGCCGAGGCCGAGGTCACCGCCGCCGAGCTCGACTTCGCACCGGTCGACGAGCAGGTGGACGACTACGTCGCTAAGAACGACCTGAACGGCGCAGCGCTCGTGATCGTCGACGAGGACCTCGGTGTCGTGCACGAGCACTACACCGGCGACTTCGGGCCGGACCGGGTCAGCCTCATCGCGTCGTCGTCCAAGATGCTCACCGCTGGCGTGCTCATGCGGCTGCACGACGAGGGCGTGCTCGACGTCGACGCCCCCGTCGCGGACGTCGTCGACTGGGGTGCCGCGAATCCCGACATCACCCCCGCGCAGCTGCTGTCGAACAGCTCCGGTCTGGTCGGGCTGATCATGGACCCGACGTACCCGCCGTACCTCTGCCAGTACCTGGCGGTCGGCTCGCTCGGCGACTGCGCCGAACGGGTCTTCACCTCCACCGAGGACGACGACGTCGTGATCCCGCCCGACACCGAGTTCCGCTACGGCGGCGCGCAGTGGCAGGTCGCGGGCGCCGTGGCCGAGGCCGCGTCCGGCCAGTCGTGGGAGGAGCTGGTCGAGCAGACCTACGTCGAGCCCTGCGGCGTCGACAGCCTCGGCTACAACAACCACTACACCCAGGTGGTGAGCGACGAGGGTCCGTTCAGCTACCCGCCGCAGTTCGACGGCGACCCGTCGGTGCTCGAGCCGACCGACAACCCGAACATGGAGGGTGGCGCCTACATCGACCCGCTCGACTACGCCGAGCTGCTGCTCATGCACCTCCGTGACGGCGAGTGCGAGGGCGGCCGCGTCCTCAGCGAGGAGTCGGTCGAGCGCATGCACACCGACCGCGTGGTGTCGACCTACGACGCAGCGCTCGGGCGGGGCTCGGGCACCGAGCGCGTCGGTGACTACGGCGGCTACGGGCTCGGCTGGTGGATCGGCGCGGAGGACGAGGACTACATCGAGGACGGCGGCGCGTTCGGCGCGGTGCCGTGGATCGACGGGGACCGTGGCTACGGCGCGTACCTGGTGATCGAGAGCACCAACCGTCTCGGCCGGGACCTCGCCAATCAGATCCGCCCCGGCATCGAGACCGAGATCGACCGCCTCGACTGAGCACCGACTGCCCGCTGAGTCCGGGACCCGCCGACCGCCGGACCCCCCGACCGCTCGTTGCGCTCGCTGCCGTTTTGTAGTTCGGAATGAACCCCGTGGGGTTCATTCCGAACGACAGAACGGGGGTGTGGAGCGTCAGACGCGGATGAACTTCTGCTCGCCGACACCGAACATGGCGTCGACGTCCAGGTCGACCTGGTCGGTGTGGATCCGTCCCTCGAACCAGCCGTAGGGGGCGTGGTACTCGGCGAGCGATCGGCGGGGTCCGACGTGCATCTCGGAGCGCACCGTCGGGGTGAAGCGCACGTCGACCGAGCCGGAGCCGTCGGCGTCGCGCACGAGCCAGGTCCCCATCGGCCCGTTCGGGCGCTCGACGTGCACGGCGGGCAGGCGGAACACGTCGGTGCCGAGCCACACGGCGTTCTCGTTGTAGCGGTCGGGGTCCTGCACCTGGTTGTCGGTCAGGTTGAAGCCCTCGACCCGACCGGCGTCGTTGCGGCGCACCGCGGTGACCCAGTCGTACTGCATGGGTGAGGGGTAGTCGCCGTGGTGGTCGTCGAGGATCATGAACGACCGCTCGGGCGAGAACGACGTGACGTCGGCACCGAGTCGCATCGACCCCGCGAAGGGCATCATCGCCTTGTGCGAGTACAGCGCACGCGGCGCCGAGCCGGTCGTGCCGTCATCGAAGGGGTGCACGATCACCAGGTGGCCGGCGTCGTCGGGACCGCATGCCCCGACGCCGTGCAGCTCGAGCGGTTCGAGCGAGCTCGGGGCGCCGGCGGCACCGGCGACCGCACCGCCGCCGGGGTGGCTCGCGTCGACGGCGATGATGCCGTCGCGCATCAGGTTGGTGAGCTGCACGGAGAACCGACCGACGTGGCCGTACGACTCGGTGCCGTGCAGGCCGCGGGCGACGTGCACCATCGGTGAGGGCACCTTCTGCTCGTAGCGGCGGATCGTCGCGGCGTGCTTGTCGACGACCAGCACCTGCAGCAGCGAGATCGACTTGGTGTCGTACACGGCGCCGAGCACGAACCAGTCGTCGTCGCCGAGCTGGAACGCCTCCCACTCCTTCAACCGGGCGTTGCGCGCGGCCCGAGTCAGGCGTCCGCGCACCCCGGGGGTGGTGACGACGTCGAGCGGGTTGATGCGGTCGATCGGTCCGTCGTAGGTGCCGAAGCGGTACTCGCCACCGGCGACGAGGGCGTCGGGGGCGGGCTCACGCCGACGGTCGGGGGTCATGGTCGGGTCGGCGTCGGTCATCGGCGGATCGTACCGAGCGTGCGCCCGGGCGGGCACGGGCCGACCGCACTGTGGTAGTTGAGTGCGACACGAGCGGGGGCGGAGCGCATGGGCGAACGACGAGGACGGGTCGGGAACGGGCCGGGCGGCCGGCGACGGCGCACACTGACGGTCGCCGCGGCGTTGGTGGCCACGCTCGCGACGGTCGCGGCGGCGTGCACCGCGGCGCCGGTGCCGGTCGAGTTCCCCGACGGCGCGGGTGACGTCGTCGGCGTCGAGGCCCCGGCCACCGCCGCGCCGATCGAGTTCCGGGGCAGCGACCTGGTCGACGCCGAGGGTCGGGTCGTGCAGATCCACGGCATCAACATGGTGCGGAAGTCCGCACCGTTCCACGTGTCGCCCGACGAGGCCGACTTCGCCGTGAACCTGGAGCGCGTGCGACGCAGCGGGTTCAACGGCGTGCGCCTGGGCGTGTGGATGGCCGAGCTCATGCCCGAGCCGGGCGTGGTCGACACCGAGTACCTGGCCGAGGTCGAACGCGGCGTCGACGCGCTCGTCGCCGAGGGCCTGTGGGTGCTGTTGGACTTCCACCAGGACGTCTTCACCGGCATGCCCGACTGGGCGACCACACCCGAGACCGCGGCGCTGTCGCCGACGCTGCCCGGCGGCGACGCGTTCTGGGCGCTCGCCTACTTCGCGCCCCGCTCGATGCAACAGTGGGAGGACCTCTACGACCGGGTGCCGGTAGCCGACGGTCGCAGCGCGGTCGATCTGATGGGCGACGCCGTGGCGGCGGTCGCCGAGCGGTTCCAGGGCGACCCGAACGTGATCGGCATCGACCTGATGAACGAGCCGTGGCCCGGCGAGCGGTTCTTCGACTGCCTCGCCGGCGGGTGCGGTGCCCGCTACGTGCAGCTGCGGTCGATCTACGAGGAGTACACCGCCAAGGTGCGCGCCGCCGCGCCGGGCATGCGGGTGTGGTGGGCGCCGTACAACTTCGGCACGCCGTTCCAGCAGGCGCCCACGCCGAGCGGGCCCGATGTGGCGCTGACCTACCACTCGTACTGCCTCTACACCGACGGCGGTGAGCCGGTGCAGCCCGGTGCCGTCGAGAACGCGCTGTGCCGCAGCGTCTACGACGGCCAGACCAACGAGGCGCTGCAGCTGGGCCGTGCGTGGGACACACCGGTGCTGCTCGGCGAGTTCGGCGCGTCGGCCAACCCGCTCAACACGACCCGGCTGACCGAGCTGGCCGACGAGCAGCAGCTGTCGTGGATGTACTGGGACGACAACTACTACCGGGGTGCGCCCGAGGCGGTGCGCACCGACCTGGTGCGCACGTACCCGCAGGCCACGGCGGGCGACGTCGTGCGCCAGCGCTTCGTGCCGGCCACGGGCGCGTTCGACCTGCGCTACGAGCCGGACCACTCGGTGAGCGCACCGACCGCGATCGTCGCGCCGACCGAGGTGTACCCCGACGGCTACACGGTCAGCGTCGCCGGCGGGTCGGTCACCTCGGCACCGAACACTGGACGGATCACCGTCGTGGCGGAGCCCGGCGCGACCGAGGTGACCGTCCGGGTGACCCGGGTCTGAGGCTCGACCCCCCACGGCGACCACTTTCTGACGCAACCATCACCGCCGCGTCGTAGCGTGCGACGACCGACGGGCGGAGGAGAGACGATGATGCGGCGAGTCGCACTGGTGATGGTCGCGATGACGATGTGTGCCGCGACGGCGTGCATCCCGCCGCCGCAGCCACTGCCGCCGGGTGAGGCGCGGCCGTTCATCGAGTCGGTGACGGTGTCGCCGACCCCGGTCGTGGCGGGTGAGCCGCTGCGACTCGTCGTCACCGCGAGCGACGACGGGCTCTCGGCGGCCCTCACCTTCGAGATACCCCGCAGCGGGTTCGACGGACCGTGGGTCGGCGGGTGGTGGGGACCGAGCTGGAGGAGCCTCACCGCCGAGCAGACGAGCTGCGGGACCGTGGACGTGGAGTTCATCGACGCGCACGTGGCGACGGCGACGGTCGACTGCACGCTGCCGGCCGACATCCCGCCGGGCGAGTGGCGGACGACGGTGACGGTGCGCGACGGCGTCGAGAACAGCTTCTGGTCCGAGGTCGTGAAGTTCCAGGTCGTCAGCCCGCCCGACGCCTGACCGGACCGACCAGCAGCGCCGCTGGAGCAACTGGACGGCGCCGCTCGAGGCTCCGAACACCCGTTGCCGACGGGCAACGCGTCTCGTACGTTTGTTCGGTCGACGTCGGAGGGGGACGGATGCCGGACGGGAGCGCTCGTTCGATGACATGGGACTCGGGGCGCGGCACCGTCCGGGTCCTGGCGAACGGCGCCCCCGTGCTGGTGCTGACCCCGGCAGAGGGGCGGGTGCGCATCGGCATCGTGCTGCCGCCGCGGGGTCGTGTGGTCGACGTCAGCATCCAGCCGTGCACCGCGGTGCGCACCGTCGACGACGCCGCCATCACGGTCGGATCGAGCACCGGGCCGGCGCACGACGCTGCGCATCGGGCGCTGTGCGACGCGGCACATCAGGCCGGCGCATGGGTCCCGCCCACTGACGCCGACGTGCTGCGTGCCGCCGGCGGTGTGGCGTTCCCGCTGCTCGGCGCCGCGTACGACCGAGGTGCCGAGGCGGTGCCCGAGGTGCCGCGCTGGGCGGCACCGGTGCTGGCGTCAGCCACGATCGGCGACGCCGCACGCACCGCGTTCGGCGCGGCGGCGACCCGACCGGTGCGACGTGCGCTCGTCGACGCGATCGCGCCGCTCCCGACCGGCGATGGCGCGACCGGCCAGGTCGACCTGGCGGTGCTGGCGCTCGCCCTCGTCGCCGGACCGTTGTTCGCACCGGACCGCCTGGCCCGGGTGCTGTCGACCGAGCGGGTGCGACAGGACCCGGCGAGCCTGCCCGACCCGTCGACCCTCACCGCGACCCGACGCGTCGTCGCGACGTGGGGCGACGTCCGCGTCGAACAGGTCCTGCGTGACGCGGCTGCACGTCCCGACGGCGTGGCCGTGCTGCTGCGCACCGCCCGCTACGCACGACAGCTGGGCGACCACGGCCCCGCCGGGCCGCTCCCCCAGCGGCTCCAGGAGCTGCACGACCTGCACCGCGCGCTCATCCGCACCGCGGCCGAACCCGCTGCCCGACCCGAGCCCGCCGCACCTCGAGCCCGGCGCCGGCCCGGTCAGCCGGCGCGTCCTGCAGCACGCCCGGAGCCGCGCCCACGACACCAGCCGCTCGAGCCGCCATCGGGACTGCGCGCCGTACGCGACGCCGAACCGATTCAGCCGACCCCGACGCTGCGACGACTCGACGGGCTCCGCCTCGACGACCTCACCCTGGTCCTGCCCCACACCGCGGGTGACCTGGTGCGCTGGGGTCGGATCCTGTCGAACTGCCTCGGCGATTTCGGTCCCGCCGCGGTCGCGGGTCGCAGCGTGCTCATCGGGGTGTTGCGCGACCACCGGCTCACCTACGTCGTCGAGCTCACGGCGAGCGGGGTCGTCCGCCAGTTCTGCGGTCGGGCCAACCGGGCGCCACGCGACCGGGACCGCCGCGCCGTCATCGGCGCACTCGCTGCGCACCTCCTCGTCGACCGACGCGCGCCGGCGAACCGGGACTGGATGGGCGGGGTCGAGCTGCCACCCGCGAGCCAGGCCGGCTGATGACTTGCGGCGAACAACGTTCGCCCGGAACGATTCGGGGCGTGCCGAACTCCCTCCGCCTGCTGTGGCGCCCCACGACGACCGCCACGCGCCGCGCGGTCGCTCCCCTGCTCGCGCTGGTCGCCGTGGCGATGTTCGGCCTCGTCGGTTGCGGCGGTGACGACGCCTCCAGCACCGAGTCGTCGACGACCGAGCCGATGGCCCAGCCCGAGGAGCCGACCGAGCCGCCCTCACCCGAGGACGACGCACCCGCGCCGACGCTGCCGCCGCCCCCGCCGTCCGACTCGAACATCGCGTACGGCCCCGCACCGGTGTGCGCCGACGGCGACCCCGCCTGCCCGGGCGACCAGACGCTCGACATCTACCGGTCGACCGCGGCGGGCGACGGGCCCCGACCGGTGGCGGTGTGGATCCACGGCGGTGGGTTCGTCACCGGCGACAAGACCGCGGTGAACGACCACTTCCAGCCGCTGCTCGACGACGGCTGGGACCTCGTCGCCATCGACTACCGGCTCACCACCGACGCGGGCGACAACCGCTTCCCCGTGCCGATCCGCGACGCCAAACGCGCGATCCGATGGATCAAGGCCAACGCGGCCGACAACAATTGGGACCCCGAGCGCGTCGCCGCGATCGGACACTCCGCCGGCGGCAACATCGTCGGCATGCTCGCCGCGAGCAAGGACGACCCGGAGCTCGAGCCGAACGACCTGCCGCCCGAGCTGGCGGCGCAGACCTCGGCGATCGCCGCCGGCGTGGCGCTCACCCCGGTCGCGGACCTGAAGGCGTGGGAGGAGCACGACCAGCAGTTCAACTCGGCCATGAAGTACCTGGGCTGCATGACCGACTGCGACTACGCCGAGGGGTCCGTGCCGACCTACGTGAACTCGTCGAACGTCCCGCTGTGGGCGATGTTCGGCACTGACGACGTGCTCGCCCCGCCGTCGGACGGCAAGGAGCTCGCCGAGGCCTACGAGAAGGCCGGCATCGGCGACCGCTTCCAGTACGTGGTCATCGACGATGGGCCCGAGATGTGGCGAGGCCACAACCCCGACATCCAGCGTGTCATCCCGCAGATCCAGGCGTTCCTGGACCAGCACATCGGCCGCAGCTGAGCGCTCCCGGCGTCCCGGCGGCGGGCGGTCGGTCGACCGGTCGGGCAGGGGGGGGACGTTCGCCCGAGTGCCGTCAAGAATTCGACACGGGTTTGTCATCATTTCGTCATCAACGACTAGCATCTGCACCCGTGACTTCGTTCCCGCCGATGCGCTCAGCCGCGCGCGCCCGCACCCTGCTCGCCGCCGCCGTCGTGGCGACCGCAGCGGTGCTCGCGACCGCCTGTGGCCCCGCTCCCAGCCGTCCTGCTCCGGCTCGTCCGCGGCCGCCTGCGCTCGTTCGCCCCGACGCGTCGTCGTTCATCACGCCGGGTGAACGCCCTTGGCTGGCGGGTTGTCCGGTGTTCCCGATCGACCACGCCTGGCATGCCACCGTGACGTCCCTCGCGGTGCATCCCCGCTCCTCCGCGATGATCGCCGCGACGACCGACTCGCCGCTGCGCGGCGGGTTCGGCGCGGGTGTCTGGATGGGGTCGCGTGCCGGCATCCCGGTGAACGAGGTGAACGGCCGCATCGCTCGTCGCACCGATGTCGTCGTCGAGCCGTGGCGGACCGACGGGAGCCACGTCGACGTGCCCCTGCCCGACGAGCCGCGCTTCGAGGGGTGGCCCGGCAAGGCCTGGGACGCGCACCTGCTCGTCGTCGACCCGTCGACGTGCACGAGCCGGGAGCTGTTGAACGTGCGTGACCCCTCCGACGACGCCCTCGGGATCGGCGGCGGACGGTGGTACGCGGACGCCACCAGCATCTTCGACCTGCGCAGCAACACCCCGTCCGAGAAGGGGTCGACCGCGTCGAAGGCCTCCCTGCTGGCTGGATTGGTGCGCCACGACGAGGTGGCCGCCGGTCGGATCGACCACGTGCTGTCCGCGTCGCTGTCCGAGATCTCCTCGGGCGAGCCGGTGTGGCCCGCCATGGGGACCGACGGCGTGTCGGAGCACCCGAACGCCATCCCCATGGGGAGTTGGCTCCGACTGCGTGCCGATGCCGACACGTCCCAGCTCGGACCGCAGGCGCGTGTCGTGGCCGATGCGCTGCGTGAACACGGCGCCGTCGTCGCGGACACCGGCCCCGGCTTCGTGCTGCGTGGCGAGCCCGACGAGCGTTGGGACGACGACGACCTCGACACGCTCGGCAGCCTCACGCTGTCCGACTTCGAGATCGTCGACGCCTCGCCGATGATGGTCGCCCGCGACAGCTACCAGCTCCGCCGCTGAGCCGACTCGGGCGGCAGCGCCGGCCCGACCCGTGTGGCCGACTCGGCCGTCTCGGGCGATCCGTCAGGGATCGATGACGGGCAGGGGCACCGAACTGCTCTCTCGCGTGCCGGTGCCGAGCTGACCGTTGCGGTTGTCGCCCCAGCAGTCCGCCCGACCACCGGGCAGCAGCGCGCACGAGTGCCCACCGGCACTGACCGACACCGCACCGCGCAGGCCGAGCACCAGCATCGGTCGAGCCGCGTCGGTCGTCGTGCCGGTGCCGAGCTCACCCTCCGAGTTGGCGCCCCAGCACCCCACCGAGCCCCCGACCAGCAGGGCGCAGGTGTTCGCGGCGCCGGCGTCGATCGCGGTGGCCGCCAGCTGCGGGAACACACGCTGGGGGGTCAGACCGGGGGTCAAGCTCGGACTGCCCTGGCCGAGCTGGCCATAGCCGTTGAAGCCCCAGCACCAGACCTCGCCGTCGAGGTCGAGCGCACAGGTGTGCTCCCCACCGGCGGACACCTGACTGACCGGGGGCAGGCCGACGACGGGCACCGGCACGAACGAGTCGACCTGGGAGCCGTTGCCCAACTGGCCGAACTGGTTGCTGCCCCAGCAGCGGACGCTGTCGTCCGTGAGCAGGGCGCAGTGATGGAACGAGTCGCTGGTCAACTGCGTCACACCGGCGAGGCCGGCGACCGAGGTCGGGGTCGTCGAGTCCGCCCCGCCGGGACCGGCCCCCTCCCCCCAGCACCGCACGGTGCCGTCACCGAGCAGCGCGCAGGTGCGCCGGTACCCGACGCTGATCTGCTGCGCGCCGGTTAGGCCCGTCACCTGGACCGGGACGTTGGAGTCGGTCGTGGTGCCGTTGCCGAGCTGGCCGTTGCCGTTGTTGCCCCAGCAGCGGACCGCGCCCGACGCGGTCCGTGCGCAGGCGTGATCGACGCCGACGCTGACCTCGGCGGCGCCCGTGAGCCCCGTGACCGGGACGGGCAGCGATGCCTGGGACCCCGGGGCGAACAGCACGTTGCCGAGCTGGCCCTCGGAGTTGTCGCCCCAGCAGGTGACGGTGCCGTTGGTCATGACCGCGCAGCTGGAGCCGCCGGTGTCGATCTGCGCCAGGTCGGTGCGCGGGGGCAGCAGCGGGGTGATCGGCGCATGGAATGCGATCGGTGCGTCGGACGCCAGCGTCGCTCGTGTCACCGGGTTGCCGGGGGTGCAGTAGCCGTCCGACCACGTGACGAACGTGGAGATCGACGCGATCGACCCTGACCACCGCCCGCCGGTCACCGCGAACTCGGTGACGAAGCTGCGCCCGGAGCCGCCGAACACCTCGACGGTGACCGTGGACGCCGACCCGTCGCTCCACGCGATGGTGCCGCCGCCCGAGCCGACGGGGGTGCCCATGTCGATCGGGTCACACAGGTAGCCGGGCAGCACGACCGACATGTCCAGCTCGCCGCTGGTGATCCCCGCACCGATGCCGTCGGTGCAGTCGGTGAACATGGCGCCGGGCAGGGTGGTGATGGTGATGTCGGCACCGGAGTCGGTGGCGGGCGGCGTGTAGCTGATGTCGCCGCTGAACCCGCCGCACTCGATGAGCGGCACCGGTGGCGGTGCGGTCGGGGGCGCGCAAGCGGCGGCGAGCGCAAGCACCCCGGCCAACGCGGCGAACCAACGAACTCGGCGAGCGATCGACATCACCCAACCCCCTCGCTCCGCGGCGTCGCGGATCAGCGTCGGTCCACCCTCGCGCTCCGGCTCGACGGCCGCACGGGCCGTAGGTCCCGAATCCTTGCTGCGCGGATCAGTGCTCTGGTCCGCTGTTGCTCGACTTCCGAACGGTCAGCGACCGGCGCCGGTGTCCTCGACCGAGCACACCATGCGCATCTCGAGCGACATGCGCACGACCCGTCGACGGGCTCGCTGCGATGCGGTCGTCCACTCGTCGCGGCGGTCGCCGCACACCCCGGCTGGGTCGGCGGCCGCGTCGTTGAGCACGGCGGTCATCGCGTCGATCGCGTCGCGCAGGGGCGCGGTCATCGCCATCGGCAACTCGGGACGCCCACCTGCGGTCGCCGCGGCGACGAGCGCGTCGGCGTCACCGGACGCGGCGGCGCCTTCGGCGGACTCGAGGGTCCGGTAGCACCACTCGGCGACGTCCTCGCCGGGCAGCACGCCCGCGCCGTGCGGAGTGCTCAGCGTGTTGAAGACGTAGCCACTGCGGTGATCCATCTGGGAGCGGAAGTACCACTGCTGGGCGTCGTCGTGCAGGAACGTCCAGATGTCGTTGATGACCTGGTCGTCGTCGCGCTCCAGGAACGAGTCGGTGGCCAGGCCGTAGCGGAGCTGGTGGCGGCGACGGTCGACGCTCGCGCCGTCGGCCAGGACGAGCGGCTGGGTGATCTGCTGCAGCGGGATCCACAGGTTGGTCAGCACCATCGACGCGTCGTGGTTGTGGCCGTCGGGCGAGTCGTGCACGAACAGCTCGGGCGCCCGGCCCTCCATCAACTGCGCCATCGGCGTGCCGTACACGTCCTGGTCTGCGTGGACCGAGGTGGCGCCACCGTGGTCGTTCATGCCCGATGAATGGGGAGGGACCAGCGACATCCGGTTGGGACCGGCGGTGCGCATGATGAAGCCCTCGTCCGCCATGTACTGCACCCGGATGGACCCGCCGCTCGACGTCGGCAACACAGCTCCGACGAGCCCCGCACGAATCGCGGCCGCCTGCTCGTCGTTGACCCGGCCAGCCGCGCGGACCTCGGCACACGCGGCCTGGACGTCGTCGAGCCCGGACAGGTCCACGGTGTCGAATCCGCAGCCGAGCAGGTCGGGCTGGATCGACCCGTCGGCCACGCAGTCGGTGGCCGAGCAGGTGCGCGCCACGACGCCGTCGACCCCGTAGGGCGCCCCGGTCCTCGGTCCTGCGCGCAGCAGGCCCGGGTGCTCGGGGTCGTCGATGGCCACGGAGTCAGGGATGAAACCCATCTGCACCGGCACGGCTGCGGTGGCGAGGCTCATCGGAGGACCAAGCGGTCGGCGGCCAGGGCAGGGTGACGAAACACGGGGAGAGGGTAGCCAGCGACAGCCGCCCGGCGACGGGATCCAGAGCTAACTGGGGTTCAGCTCGTAGAAGCGGATCCGGTAGCGAGTCCGAATTCAGCTACTGGTGCCGCCTAGCCGAGCCGTTCTGTCAGGGCGACGTCCGAGAGGGTGCGTGCTGTCTACTGGCCGAGCAGCTTGGCCTTCTGCGCTCGGAACTCCTCGTCGGTAAGTACCCCAGCGTCCCGGAGCTCGGCGAGCGACTTCAACTCGGAGGCGATCAAGGTCGGTGCCAACGACGGCTCGGGTGCAGACGGCGGTGCAGCCTGGCCCGTCGGCGAAACCGTGGGCGGTAGCCCGGCGGCGTAGTTGATCGTCTGAGTGTTGGCACGGTGGTGCGCCGCGATCCGGAGTTCTTTCGACTGCCGGTCGAGGAGATCGCGCAACTGGCGGAACTCGACGACCGACTCCACGGTGAAGCTCGGTCGGTCCGTCATCTCGTGATCGAAATGAACGATGACGTCACCCCATCCGCGCGTCTTCTGGACCATGGACTGCTTGATGTCGATGTCCTTGATCGAGACCAGCGGAAACTGCTCCGATTTGGTGCTCAGCCGGCCGCTCTCGTAGATCAGCCGGTCGTGGGTGACCGTGTATCGAGCACGCTGAGTCATGCCGTTGCGGTCACCCGTCCAGATGGTTCCCTCGATTTCGGGTAGGGGCGGATCCTCCACGGCCGGAGGAAAGCGGTCGACCACCTCTGGTGTAGGCGCGGGCGGAACCACCGCTGGCAGCCTTGAGGGAGCGACGTAGTCGGGGTGCTGTTCTGGCGGGTAGTACCTGCCGTCGCTGGCCACCCACCAACCTTCGCCCTGGGGCGTGTCGCTCATCGGTCGTCCTCCCGTTCGATCGAAGCGAGCCCCAAGGTAGTTCGACGGCCCCCCGACCCAGCGATAGCGAACTCCAGCTCCGAACCTGAACCTGTGAATGGAACGAGCCACGTCACATGCTCGGTGGCCCGACGCCCGAGCGACAAGATCCACCGGCCCTTCGAACGGATCCACCAGCGGCTCAACGTTGGGGGCGGCCCTCCCTCCACCTGACGCAGCGGATGACAACTGGTTGTGTATCGTTGGTGTATGGCTCGCACCAACATCGACATCGACGACGAGGCGTGCGATCTCGTGATGCGCCGATTCGGCCTGAGCACCAAGCGGGATGCAGTCAACTTCGCGCTCCGCACCGTTGCGATCGAGGCGCTGACGGTCGACCAGGCCCGGGCGCTGCGCGGCAGCGGGTGGGACGGCGATCTCGACGAGATGCGAGGCGACCGGGCGTCGTGATCCTCGTCGACACCTCGGCGTGGATCGAGTTCCTTCGCGACACCGGCTCGCCCGTGTGCGACGCCCTCGACCGACTGCTCGGCGACGATCTGGCGGTGACCGACGCCATCCGTATGGAGCTGCTCGCCGGGGCGAGAGATGACGCGCACCTTCGGGACCTCCGTGGCCTGATCGCTCGCACCACCGTCCTGGGCACCAGCGCGGGCGACCATGACCAGGCAGCCGCGCTCTACCGCGCCTGTCGCCGCCAGGGCGAGACCGTACGCAAGCTCATCGACTGCCTGATCGGCTCGGTCGCCATCCGACACGACATCGAACTCCTGCACCTCGACGCCGACTTCACCGCACTCGCCCGCCACACACCGCTGCGACAGTTCGAGATCTGATCCAGGAGGCCTCAGCCCTCGGGCATGCCCACGCCGTAGGGCTCAGGCTCGGCGTACCAGACGATGTCGTGGAGCTCCTCGATCTCCTCGAGCCGGCCGTACTCGTCGGGCCGGGACTCGAGCCACACCATGACACCGTCGACGGGGCAGTTCCCGTCGACGCTCAGGACCGCTTCACCCGTACCCTCCACGCGACCCACGAGGAAGACCACGCCGTCGACCTCGTCCGGTTCGACTCGACTGAGCTCCCCGCGCAGCACCAGCCGGCACGGTCCGGCGGTCAGCCAGAGCTCGCCCTCGCGGGTGAGGGTCACGATCGCCTCGGCTCCCGGCAGGTGTTGGCCGATCTCGACCAGCGGCAGGAGTCCGACGTCGAGGGTGAGCTCGATCGCAGTGCTGAGGTCGCAGTCGATCTCGGCGTCCAGTCGGAACTCCGCGGCGCGGTCGACGCCGCGCCGGTCGGTGCCGCAGAGCTCCAGCGCGGCGGTGTCGACCCTGAACGTGCCCGTCGGCGGTCCGCTCACCGCGACGCCGGCCGGCGGGAGCGATGCCGCCTCGACGACGCGCAGCAGCGTGTGGAGATCGACCACGGCCGTCGCGAGCACCGAGGCCGGTGCTGGCACGCGCAGCGGACGCACCGGCGGCTGGGTCGGCAGATCGATCCTGGCGTGGACCCCGCCCCCGTCGATCAACGCGGCGACGGTGCCGTCCTGCTCGCGACGGTCGTCGATGCGGACGTTGCACCCGCCGTCGCGGTCGGTGCCGCCCACGGCGAACATGACGCTGCGAGCCGTCATCCACACCGGTTGTCGCAGGCCGCGGATCGCTCCACTGCAGCGGACGTCGACGGTGACGCCGCCGTCGGTGATGGTCCACACCCTGCCCGACCTGGTGCGCGACAGCTGCGCGCCCGGGTGGGGGCCGTCCTCGGCGGGTGACATCGCGGCGAGCAGCCGCGCGACGAGGTCGAGCTCGTCGGCATCGACCACGGTCAGGTCGTCGGTCGTGCAGGTCGTGTTCATCTGTACTCCTCGTCTCTCTCGCCACGAGAGCGAGGGCAGTGGAGATGTGACACCGCCGCAACGAGCCCGGTCGGTCAGCCGTCCCCCGACTCGATCAGCACGTCGGTGCCGAACGGGTCGAGTTCGTCGGCGAGCACCGGGTCGACCATCACCCGGCCGCCGCGTGAGGTGCCGCGCTCCATCGCTTGGCGGGCGCGGCGGTCGTCGCCCACTCGGCCCCACCACGCGGCGCATCGGCGCCAGCGCTCGAACGCTGCCGATCGGTCGCCGCTGCGTTCCGCACTGGTCGCGGCACGGCCCGCACGCACCGCTCGACGAACCAGGTCGGCGGGAGCGCCGGACATCGCGTCCAGCTCGTCGGGTCCGACCAGCTGGAGGCCGAGGTCACGGGAGTGGGTGTCGGGCGGCACCACCAGTTCCGCGTGGAGCATCAGCCCGTCGAGTCGCAGCGGTGCCGTTGCGAGGGCGACCAGGCCGTCGGTCCGGAGGACCCGCACCCACTGGGACTCGTGGACCCGGGGCGCGGTCACCTCGAGGACCGACGGTGAGCGGCGCACGAAGCTCATCGGCGGCGTCGACCCACGAACGGGGCCGTCAGCCAGTTGCAGATCGTCCATCGCCCACTCGTCCGCAAATGCGTCCGCCAGGCCGTCCAACGGCTGTTCAGCGGGTGACATCGCCGAGAGGATCTGGGCATCACCATGTCGGCGGTGCGTTTCGAGCATTTCCACGAGACGGACCACCGGCGTCATCGCCGCAGGCGCGGATCCAGTCACGGAGAATCCAGCGGCCAACAGCGCGCCGAGTTCCGCAGAAAGTCGACCTGCGAGCACCGGGTCGAGGCTTGCGACCGTGTCATCGTCCACCTCGGACGCCGCGTCGACGGCTCCGTCGATGAGGCGAGGGACGATCGGGGCGAACAGGTCGCCGCCGGGGGTCGTATCGAGGGACTCGACGAACTCGGCTGCGGCAGCCACCCGGGCGAGCGGGTCGACCGCGGGGTCGGTCATCAGGTCGGTCAGCACCACGAGCCGACCCGCACGCTGCGCTGCCAGATCCAGCGGCAGGGCACGGCGCCGACTGATCGAAGGGCCGTTCTCCCCTCGCCGGCTGGAGGTCCGGGGTCGTCGGGATGAACGGCCTGACCGCGCACGCTCTGCGACGAGCATCGCCCCGTCGCCGCCGAAGAGCGCCACGAGCAACGGCGAGCCACCGGCGTCCTCGCCGTCGACCTCGGCACCCACCAGTCGCGCCGGGTCCAGGTGGTCGACCTGAATGACGTCACCACCGGGGAGCTCGACCGACGACGCGCCGGCAGGTCCGCACGGGTCGAGGTCGACGACCAGGCGGTCGCCGTCGATCTCGGCGCGGTCAGCGGCTCGGTCGATGACTGACCAGAACAGTCCATTCGGCGGAGCCTCAGCCATGCTCGCCTCCGGTGGAGGACTGGTCGAGGTCCGGCGCCCCACGATCCGTCGCGTAGAGGTCCAGGGACTTCTGCACCCGGTCGAGCACCATCGCAATGCGACGGGAGCGGGTCTTGCGGATCCGAGCCCGATCCGAGGCATCGACACCCTCGTCGAACAGCTCGCGTTCGCCTGCGTACCAGAGCCCGGGCCAGCAGCGGGCCTGTTGCTCGGTCGAACCCGACGCCGGCCACGGCGCGCCATCAGGTCGAGCGGTCGGCTCGAGCAGCAGCGTCAGGTGGGTCAGCGCGGCCGAGGTGAGCCACGGACGCTCGTCGGCGAGGCGTTCGAGGTGCACCCGCACCTCATCACCGGTGGTGTCGGCGAACAGTGAGCGATCCGTGGACGCATCGTCGGTGCCAGCGGTGTGCGTTGACCGGTCGAACGCGTCGGGGTCGTCGACGAGACGGACTCGGCCGTCGCGCCCCTCGGCGATCTGACGCAGCACCGAACGCAACACGCCGGTGCCGTAGGCGCCGGGTCGTTCGACGTGGAGCGGTTGGTCGGACTGAAGCCGATGCCAGACCGCGACACGCGCTTCGGCGATCACGTTCTGCGTCATGGCGTCGTAGCCGCTGAAGCCACGATGGCGCGCGAGTCGACGGGCCTGCGAGGCCGCGTCGTCGGTGTCGAGCCAGGCCAGGACGTCGTCGCCGGTGAAGGCGGCGTCGGTGGTGGTGTCGCTGATGATGTCCCCTTTCCCTCGCACAGAGTGTCGCAGGTGGCTGTGACACCCGTTCGGTGGCGATGGGCCGACATGTGCTGCTCCTGGTGGTCGTTGACGAGGTCGCCCCACCACGACGAGTCGGACCGGGTCGAGATGTGACACCGGCCGGACTCGGACGAGGTCGTGTCACATCTCGACGGCACCCGGCTCGTGAGGAGCGACGGGACGCGATCCAGCGTCCGCCGCCGAGAGGAAGCACACCGTGCCCAAGCAGCCCAAGCCCACGAAGCCCGCACCCACCGAGAAGAGCTCCACCGCCGAGGTCCACCTGTACGTGCTGTTGGACCGGTCCGGGTCCATGGCGTCGATGGCCGATGACGTCATCGGCGGCTTCAACCAGTTGCTGTCCGACCAGCGGGCCGATGGCGCGGATGCCCGCATGACGCTGGTGCAGTTCGACACCGAGGACGCTCAGCACGTCGTCGCGGATGCCGTGCCGATCGCCGAGATGGTGCCGCTCGACACGACTACGTTCGTGCCCCGTGGCGGCACTCCCCTGCTGGACGCCACCGGCATCCTGTTGGCGCGTGCCGCCGCTCGGGTCGCCCAACGGGCCAAGGCCGGTCTGCCGGTCGAGCAGATCGTGGTCGTCAGCGTCACCGACGGCCACGAGAACGCCAGCCGCGAGTTCACGCTGTCGAGCATCCGCCAGCTGATCGGCGCCCACCGAAGCGCCGGGTGGACGTTCGTCTTCCTGGGCGCGGCGCTCGACGTCTACGGCGAGGCGTCCGACCTGGGCTACGACCCGCGGTCGGTGCAGTCCTTCGTCGCCGACGGACAGGGCTCGGAGATGGCGTTCGCGTCGCTGTCCCGTTCGGTGTCCCACCGCCGTGCGAAGGTCCGGGACGGGATCGAGGAATTCAACGACGAGTTCTACGTCGACAAGGCCGCGGAGGCCGATCGTCAGCGCCGTCAGGGCAGCTGAGCGGTCCCTCTGCCGTGTGCGCTTCGGCGCGGCCGGACCCGGTGGGGACCGCCCCATCGCCCGCCGGGTCCGGCACCCCATCGCCGGCGCCACATGCCGAGAGCCACACGCCGAGGGCCACAAGTGATTGCCGCGCAAACCAAGCACGCCGGACCTACCGTCGTTTCCGGGGCAGGAGAAGGAGACGACGTGAACACGAATCCGACGCGGCCCGGCGGGGTGACCGGCCATCTCAGCACCGGCGCGAAATGGGCGATCGGGGTGTTCGCCGCGGCGCTACTGAGCATCCCGGTCAGCCTCTACTTCAACGACGAGATCGCTCGACGACTCCCCTGGTACACCGCCGAGGGTGAACTGCCCGAGTGCGGGGCGCCCGTGACCGACGTCGGGGCATTCACCGTCCAGGTCGAGTCGATCGACCCGGGAGCGGTCTCCGAGGTGATGGCCATCTTCCCCGACGAGGAGTTCTGCGCACTCCCCGCGGAGAAGCGTCCCGGCTCGGACACCACTGCGACGGCAGTCCTGGTCGACCAGACGCATCCGACGCACGCCACGGCGTTCCTCGCTGCCTGCAAGTTCGCGGACAAGGCCCGCGAGCACACCGACGACCTGCGTGGTGCCGGCACCGGGGTCAGATCCCGGTTGGCGGTCGAGCAGCACGACGTCGACTGGATCAGTCCCGATGGCCAGGAGTGCAGGGGCGCGCTGCCTCGCTCGATCACCGATCCCGCCGTGTTCGTGCGGACCTACTTCGACGTGGTCGGCAACCAGAAGCGGACCAACGAGCTGTCCGCGTGGCTGTCGGATCGAGTCCTGGCTGGGACGAGCCCCGAGACGACGGCGTCGTACTGGAAGGACGACGTCGACGAGGTACGCCTCGTCGACCATCTGGCCCTGCCCCAACCCGCACCCGAGACCGGGTTGGCCGTCGTCCAGATCCGGCTGTGCATCGACGAGACGGTGGAGCTGAACAAGCCGCTCGCGTTGCACGTGTCGCTGGTGCACGACTCCACGTCGTGGAGGATCGACCGCGTCGACGAACGGCCCAGCGATCCGAACCACTGCGACGCCTAGCTGTGTTCCGCGGGGAGGTTGTCCCTGAAGGTGGCGTGGGTGGCTGCTGGTGTGGCCCATCCGAGTCCGCCGTGGGATCGGTGGTGATTGTAGAAGTGGATGAACGCGTCGTAGCCGGCGTGGCGTTC
>JAESGV010000195.1_pt1 | contig 38762 bp, 37 predicted proteins | sample 9269781 | NCBI WGS metagenome assembly JAESGV01 (sample SAMN15741586, study PRJNA653496) | algae metagenome | isolation source: Tildeniella torsiva UHER 1998/13D and co-occurring heterotrophs from... | place: Slovakia: Slovak Paradise National Park, Hrabusice, Kosice Region | collected 2000-01-01
CACCAAGTTCGCAGTTATGGCTGTCGTCACAAACGTCAAATGAATATGAACACGCCCATCGCGATATCAGGGATAAGTACCGCTTATCATGCCATGTTCAACGATACAGCGTTTTCGGACCTACAAATTCAATTCAAAGGGTCAAATACTGTACTCTACGTTCACAGAAATATTTTAGCGTATCATAGTGAAGTTATTCGTGCCATGTTACTCACACGCATGAAGGAGTCTCTTACTAGTACCATAACGATCGAAGATGATGACGAAGAGTTGTTCACAAACATGATACGTTCCTTTTACACTGGAATGATAGAAATACCAGAGCATAGAATAGCGGCTTTAGCAGAACTAGCAGATAAATATCGTGCCAATGTCGTCGAAAACAAATGTTTTGAGTATTTAACAGACAATATGAACATTACCAACTGTTTACCATGTTTGTTCTTGGACGTAGAAGGGAACAAACAATTCGACAATTTGCGCGAAACAGCGTATCGTTTTATTGGACTCCACTTTATGGCATTATCCGGTTCCGATACCTTTTTAATGCTCGACGTCAAAACAACAGCATTTATCCTATCACGTGAAGATTTGTTTGTCGAAAATGAAGATAAAATACTATCTTTCTTACTGGATTGGGTAGAAGTCAATGTAAAAGAGCGATTGCAACATTTACCATTACTACTAAGTGAATCCGTACGACTCCACCACGTTAGTGCAAGATCGCTGTACGATTTATACAATAAGAAATATATCGAAAATAACAATGCATTGTTACGCTTAGTAACAGAAGCAACAATCATCAAACATAGTCTATCACAACATGAACGGTTTTCCACTCCGAGTATCGTGTACCAAAAACCAAGAGAAGGTGCCACTCACTACTTTGATTCTGTTCTAATTAACGCTGAACAACAATTACAATTACGAGAGTGGTATGACCAAGACAACATTACAAGAAAGAAATGGATATTATGTTATCGAGCAAGTAGAGATGGTTACGAAGCAAGACAGTTCCACACCCATTGCGACAATAGAGGAGAAACCATTACCATTATAAAAAGTCGAATTGACAATTTGGATGATTTGGAACCTAGTTCACCACTAGACCAAAAAGCAAGATTTTCACCAGGTGGAGGTGCGGAAGGGTATGTATTTGGAGGTTACACTTCAAAAAGTTGGGCGTCACCACCAAACGAAGAGTATATTTACGATGACAAAGCGTGGTTGTTTTCGTTAACAAATCCAAGTAATCATGATCCGATCAAGTTGCGTGTACACGCGAACAAGTTTGCAATTTGTAATCATATTAATTTTGGACCACGTTGGGGTGATGGAAGTAACTCTTTTGATGGTCGTGATGTTTGTATTCAGAGTAATTGTGGCATGAGAAGTGATAATTATACGAATCCTGGAAAGAGTTATGCGTTACCTACTGGGTATCATTTTAATAGTACTGCAGCGAAAAGGTTCTTTACTGGACATGAAAAGTTTGTTGTTCGAGATATGGAAGTGTTTTACAGTGTAAATATCAAATAAAGTTAGGAACATTTGAAGTCAACTGAAGTTAGCTAAACATCAACCAGTTAGTGGAGCGTTATAACCAACATGGCAAAAAGAAAGTATACGATAGGTGACGGGCAAGAGATATCTAGCAAGATATCAGATACATCGAAAACAATAGAGCCAAAGATTAAGAAGAGAAAAATAGCACCTATGAAGCACAAGTGTTCTAAACTGGATTGCAGTGCTAGTTTCACTCATAATTGGCAATTAGATCAACACGAAATTCAAATTCACAAAGATTTCAATTGGCCTAGCAAAAACAAGATTGATCACCTGGACATAGATGAAAGCATAGATTCTATAGAAGGTGGTCAAGGCAGTGTTTACTTTGGTACTTACAATCAACGACACTGTGCAATCAAAAAGATCCCCAAGAGCGAGGATGCGTACCACGAAATAGATGTACTACTAAGTGTACAAGATGTACCTTGGCAGCTACAAATGTACGATTATTTTACGCACGAAGGTAACGTTTTTATGATCTTGGAAAGATGCGCCATGGATTTGTCCGATTTCCTTGTTATTCAAAAGTATTCTTGCAACTTTCGTTTACAACTGTACTGGTGTATAACCAAATGCGTGGTAGAGCTTCATAACATTGGGATCGTTCATCGAGACTTGAAAGAAGAAAATTTTTTAGTATCGTACAATGGCGGCATCAAGCTAGCCGACTATGGACACTCAATCTTCTTTCCAGCCGATAGAATGTGTGCATTAACTGTAAATTCAATAGTAGGAACAGTAGGCTGTCAGGCGCCAGAATTAAAAACGATAGGCGGCGATTATAGTGGAAAAGTAGATGTTTACTCGATCGGAAAAATTATTGAAGCTACCGAAGAGGCTTACGAAAAGATGAACAACGATTTACATTTTATCGTGGAAAAGGCAACAGAATCAGATCCAGCTGAGCGCCTAAGCATCGACGAATTGGATCTTTGGTTATTGAACAATTTGAAAGCTCATAGCTACAATTTTACCGATCGAAGTTCCCTAAAATGTGGTACCAATACGAACAGCACAGCAACCACAGCTATCACTAACATCGCAGGTGGTATCAAGAACGAATAGCTCTTTGGCGACACTAAAGTACCACCTAGTAATTTCGTAGCAGCAATAAACAATGACTGAAACTCTGGTCGATTCCCGATATGTTTTGAAGGATCTCCTGACTGTGGCATTCCAGAGTTACGATACAAGTGCCTCACCTGTGCAGGTGTAAGCGTCGTAGCGTTTCCAAATTGGCCTGCCTTAGCTAAACCTTGTAGAACAGCAGTGATACCTGCAATGCAGGCAGAAGCGCTACTAGAACCACCAAATGAGTCAGTGTAGTTTCTAATACCAGGTTTGGAACTATCAAAGTACAGATCACCGTAACCTAGAGTAGCAATATCGTGACCAATTGATTGAACATCAACACAGGAGCCATAGTTTGTATAATAGATGTGTTGCCGATCACTACCTGCTCCAGCAACAATAATAGCACCACTATCAGCATTTGATCGATTGAATGGGTTCTTCCATGTTTCAGGAAAACCTTCTCCTGGTATATTATAAATAGGATCATCTAGATCTTGTTTACCTACTGCATTGCCGGTAGGTTCAATTACAATTATACCCATGCTGGTCGCTAATTTTATTGCGGCAAAGTCTGCAGGATTCCACTCTACTGGAACGTAACACTGCTGCGAGGGATCGAAGCTAGTACAATATTTGCCTCGAGCTTGGCTCTCTAATAGGATGATATCTCCTGCTTTGAGATGTGGTAGAACTACTATGATACCAAGACTTACAGAGAATGCAGACGCTGCATGAACAGTTGCTTCTGGTGCAAATCCAGTTACACCAAAGTCATTATCGACACCTGTGATCACACCTAGAACAGCACTACCATGATTTGAAAAATATGTTGAATCTTGATCGAATAACAACGAGATATTCTTTTGTAGTAAATCTTCATGTTTGAGTTCAAATCCATACTCAATGTCAACAATTGTTACATTTTGACCTTTTCCACCAGGCCTGTTACGCACATATCGCATGTTGTGACCTCGGTAGCCATCTAGATAGTCTTGTGGTATCTTTTCTGTTGCTTTTCCTCGTATGTTGATTCCTGGTTCACGTTGTCTGAGACTTCTTTGGGAAAGTGTGTCCATGTGGAAGGGAACTGATTCAGATATGTACGCTGCCGTAACATCTTTTTGTGAAAGTAGTTTTTTCTGAAGCGATTTTAGTTCTGTTTCAGTGTCTACCGAGTTGAAGCATCTCATATCAACTTGTATGTAACGAGAAAGCTCATCTAGAGATTCATGTGCGTGGTGCGCTCTTCTTATCTCGATTGAGCGACGCAATGCGCTTGGCATTATGTTCTTTGTGACTAGTTTGCATCCTCTTGTGGAGCGAGAATGAATTGTGTTCAATGTTCTCTTAATTGCTTCTAGTTGAGGTTCTTTTCTAGCCTGAACCATCAATGCTATTTGTCCATACGTACACGAAATAAAGAGTGCTAAGGCTAGCAGTACGTACACTGGACTTTGCATTAACACGTGTTTAATTTGTCATCTGTCAAAATTGTAAGACTGCTGTGATCTTTTGTGATGTTCTTCTCGATACCAGATAGTTTCTATATTGTCCTATATGTTTCTTCTGTACAAGTTTGGAGATGATGGACGGCCAAGTGGAGAGTGATACCTTGAACGCTTTCTATCTCGATAACTAATATCAACTTCTCTTGGAGGAGAGTAATCATCTCTAAACCTTTTTCTTCGGTAGGGCAGTTCATCGTACTCATGCTGTGATTCGGATGTTGATATATCTGGGTCGCCTTGGCGTTTCTGTTCTTTTTGACGCAATACTGGTGTTTCGGTCTGCGATTTCACATTATTCTGCTTCTTACTTGCTTTGGCTAGTGGATGTTTCGCTTTGAAATCAAAATCTTTAAAATGCACGACCATAGAGATCGTGTAATTTGAATTCACTTCTTCCATGAAGTTAGCGATATTTCTAACATCTTCAGTCGGTACTTGGACAAAAGAGCCAACACTTGTGTGCAAAATCTTGGTTCTTCTCGCGGAAAAATATGTATTCATTATATTCTGCAACTCATCTGACCATTCGCGCACTACAATCATGTTCTCGCGATCGTTTATGACTATTATTGTTAGCGATTTTGATCGATTCTTACTTGTGTCATCGTACGCATATCTTGTTACTGGCATGTCATCAAATACTCCAATCAAGTTTGTATGAGGAACGATATGTTCGTACATCTTGAGTAGAACCAGATATCTCAAACAATTGTTGAACGAATGAGGCATAGAATGCACGTCGCCAGTGATAATGTATCCGAATACTCGCGAGAGTGCGTATATCTTGTCCATTCCCAAGTATTCAAGTTTCTCCAACTGGAAGATTGCTGTCAAATCAACAATTCTAAATGTTTAGCACTCATTATAGTCCTTACTTTCCAAACATCGATTTAATTTGGTTTCTCAACTCGTTACTCGTGTTACTGCGCTTGTGCGAGGTTGTTGCTAGCAATCGCATAACCAAAGGTATGCCGTCCTCAACCACAACTGTATCATCTTTCCACAATCTATATTGTTAGTTGATGTAGAGTGATTTACTTGAAAATGTTTTCTTTTGGCGGGAATGACTTGGAAAAGATGAACTTGAAATTGTAGATGTAATTGTTTGGCGTAGTGTAAAACCAAACAGTGACATCAAGTTCTTCAATCTTGTTTGTAGTGTACTTTTGATAGAGCTTGGTGAGATACGTTGGAATTGTGTACAATGGAGTCGAGCGACAAACAGAATCTCTATTACGAGTTAGAGTTGATTGTTATGCTTACGGTGTTGGTGTACTCAATGATACGATGCGAGGAAGCTCGTTCTTCTTCATAAACTTGAAGACGCTTTGAAATTCATACTTGCTACGTACGACAACGTTGATCACCGGCTGATTGAGAGGAACAATAGGTGTCGCCGAGTTCAAGGGTCGATCTTGCTTCGAAACAGCGTTGTTCAACACGTTGAATAGCTCCTTGCTTCCTGGTCTCTCTTTTGGATTTCTGCAATTGTTAGATTGTTATAGTGTAGTTACTCTTTGAGGCATGCGACGAGAATGCTTTGTATGATCTTTGTCTTGACTTCTGGAATTGCTTTGATGTGCTTCTCCAACGCGATATCTTCCAAGATTACAGAGGTAGTGTTTCGTGTCCAAATAACATCATTTTTCAATAGCAACGAGAGCAAAACGAGACCTGCTGCCCATGTATCAATCATAGCCGTGTAGTGCTCAACACTGTTGTCTCTAAGTATCTCTACTTCTGTTATTAACATTTTGTTGACAAACCTGGTGGCAAATACGCAGTAGTAGACGATAGAATAACTTCTCCTCGCATCCTACTATCGAATACGCCTGCGAAATCTATCAACTTCGCTCTTCCGTCAACAATAACAATGTTTTCGATCTTGAGGTCCAAATGAACAATTCCATTAGAGTGTAGATACCATAGAGCGCTTGCAACGTCTCTCATAATAAGAAGAACTTCTAGTTCACTTCTAGGTACACTAGTGGTTAGAAAGAGCGTCTGAAGAGTTACGTACAGCGTGAGAGGTACACCTTGTTCCATAAACAATATCGTTGCTCCTTGGTAATCAACTGAGTAGAAAAGTTGTACAATATTCGGGTGCTGCAACCGTTTCCAATGATCGATTTCTTGTTTTATCGCTGCTTCGTTGCCTTTTGTAGTGATAGTCTTCGCTACGACTGATTGCCAACCTCTTTCTTTGGTGTACAAATTAGCAGTGTAAATTTTGGCTTTAGATTTGACAGCAATTAATTCATTGAGTGTAAATACGATCGATTCTAGGGTATCATATGGATATTTGATCATCATTCTCTACAATAGTGAGTATGTTGAGAATAAGTACTCTTTGACAAATTGTTGCAGATGGAGCCCAAATAACCGATTCTCCGTGTTGTACAACGCATCTAGATCCCAGAAAATCAAAATAAATTACGTTTAGGCCTGCTTCTATTGGTTCGTCTTGCGCGTTGCATTTTAATGCAGTGGTATTCTCGAGAATAGGTTCTTTTTGTTCGCAAAATTGTGTGTAAGCGTTAAAAGTTGACTCTACACTATTTGTGACGACTAATTTCAATCTATCATCTCTCCCATGTGCCCAATACAACAATTCTTTCAAAATTTCTATGTTTCGCGCCTCGTCTAGTACAGTGCACACTTTTACATTATTTTCGTTTGAATGTGTAGCTTGTATATTCGTAGTGATGATCTCTTTGTGTCTTGACAGCGTTGGTGGTTTGTACTTCATAATTACGCAGCTTCAACCTTTTTCTTGTACACAACCTTGTTCAAAAAATCAAACGTAGGTGACTCAAGATGCTCGTACGCAAGTGTATCAACATTCCAGCATCAGAACCAATCGCCTCCCTAATCGAAACAGAGGTTCAATTTATGCAGTACATCATCTCTACAAAGAAACAAATGGAAGAGATAATTGTAGAATACGCCTGTCCATTAGAGGTATTCCAAGAATATTGCCCTAACAACCTTAGATGGAGAACGATTTAGTAACAAAGATCCAGCGAATCGTAGCTCAAAGCACGAATACGTCAGCCATCACTCGTTCTATTACTGATGATTTGAAAAACCTCGATACGAATGCAGATTTAAAACTTGAACCAAATAGTGTCACAGATACAATCGATGATGATGTACATACGAAAAAGCAAGTTAATGCTAGACACAAATTTTTCCCAGTTCCAAGTGATGTACGAAATATGGCAAACTATCGATTAATTACGAAAAATTATCTTTCATTCGCGATAAACACGTATCAGATAGCCGTAGCCTCGTTTCTCACAAAACTATGGTATGGATGTAAAAATACATTATTCATTTGTGATCACGGTGGCGGATTGCGTGTGGTAAGCGACAACTCGTACGTTCTAACATGATTCGTAGTCTGTGGCATCCCACTTACAGCATCTAGTACGTCACGTCTGTATCGATACACCATTCCTTATAGTATGCCCACCAGATGTAACAGACAAATGGTTAAACGTGTTAGAAACTACAGAACTAGCCGTTGTTGAAGTGCGCGACAACGTGGAGCAGTTTCAGGTTTGTTTTGGCGCCAAGTCAGAAAGTCAATCAAAAAGAACAAGAACGTCACGTGCTGATATTGCGTTGGTGGAGTACAGAATATTTCGGCACAGAAAGTTTAGAAAAGCATTTAAAACAGTGGCATGGAAATCTGTGATCGTCGAAGATGCAGAGTGTCTCGATGCTGAAGACGTGGAAACTATTCAACGGCTCTCTAAGCAACATTTGATTCTGCACCTCACGAATATAAAGAAGCTAGAGGATACGCATCAAAAACTGCTCATTCCCAGTCTCAAGGAAAACGAAGATTCTGTTTCTTATACATTGAGAGATCACGTAGTGGGGATAACTCACGGATTCAACGCAAATAATCAACACCAACTCAATGAACGAGTAGATCGTGTTATCTTCTTCCGTACAAAAGATATTTCACACGGCTCGTTTGACATGCTGGTCTTCTACAACTCGATTGTCTCAGTATGCCGCGCGGTTACCAATAATCTAGATACAGTCTACACAAGTACAATTTATGGTCTATACAGATTACTCTCTGCAATTTTAACCAAGGGCTCTCGCTTACGCGTTTCAAATTTAACGTCTAAGCAAGAACAACAACTAGAGGAGTTTAAATGTGTTATCAAAAGAAGTTTGCACCACGCATTGCCAAAGCCACTCGAAAGCAAGTTTGTTGTGAATTGGAAACAAGGAGATATGAAAAAAATCAAGAAATACGAGTTCCCAAGTGGTTCACATCTCGTTCAACACAAGATTGCTCTAGAAGAGATGCCTTGGCTTCCTAGAGGAGCCAAGAAAGCAGAGTTTGTTATTAACCTTCTTCGATCTATGTACTACGGTCATGTGAACAGCGTTCTTCACTTTTCAGGTTTACATCTCAAACGAGAGGTAAATTATCAATTGATAATTTAACATAGTTTAGATATGTGTCAGCTTTATCGAATCACTAGCACAAAAGGATAACATAAGAGGCGTGCATCTTATTGTTACTCGTGACTCACCAGTCATGACAGAATGGAAAGCTAATCTTCAACGCATAACAGATCTCTCCGTCGCATCACTAGAGTTTGATAGAATGTACGATGAGATGTCCCAACGAGACGTTCTCTTGTGTAGAGCTGGTGTAACATCATCAATTCCGGCAGATTATGATGGCGACGTATCCAAGGCAGAGGTCATAGTCGTAAGCAACGCTCTTCTCAGCCGTTGGAAATGTACATTCAGAGAAATTAGTTTCAAATCCGTCATCGTAGATGGTGCCGAGTCGTACCAGTCTATCCTCAGAGGAACTCCATTAAGAAGTCTCAAATTTGATCATTTGATTCTGATTGCTAATGCTTTCAGTCTTGATGCAAACGAAGCATTAAGAATTCTAAATCCAAAAGAATGGAAAGCAAACGTCCCTAGCGACGAACAACAGCGTGTACTGTTGGCAAAACATGCAACCCGAGATGTGTAAATCATTACTGAAGTTCTTCGCGGTATAGTTGGAGTCTGTTATCTAGTGTGCATACTTGTTATTAAATATCAGTATCATATATTTCTATTTAGACTGTTTCTTTCGAGAATTTGCGTTGGCCAGTTTTCTTGCCTCAAATAAATTCCATCACGTCATACAAGGTGGAGATTGCTTTTGTACGCTGGTCACCGACACGCTGTCCTTTCACAGCTTGGTAGCCGGTCCAAGAGAAGTAGCGTTCTACGTCTCCTCATCTAATTTTTGCTAACAGTCAGTCATTTTTATAATTGTTCTAACATATTAGAAGCGTACGTTGTTCAATCTCTTAGTTTAATTTTTAAAAGCACTACACAATACAACACATATTACCACAAAAATATGCCCTAGAGGTTCGAGTATCAGAGGGAAAAACTGCGTTATTAAGGATGCCTTATCTAGATTATTTCTTTTTCATTTTGTCAATATTCATAATACGAACACATATTTACGACTAAAACACGCCTCAGAGGTTCGCAGATCAAAGTGAAAAACTTGAGTGATTATAGGTGCGTTGTTTTCACGATATGGCCATTTTCATTATTCTCAACCGACAAATTAATTTACATCTGCCACCCGAAACACTCCATTTAGCAGTATTTGGGCACATCAATACAACAACTAAATGATCCACACTGTGCGACTACATGACACTCGAAAATCACTACGCGTACACCATGCATTGGCATCGTCATGTAGCCTCGGCAGCATGCTGTGTTGTGCTGTGCCTATGATGAAAAGATGGAAAACCCAAGGTTGACCGTTCTACCCCATAATTGCAGTTTATCGTGTTCAATTTTATTGATATAGAGTTGACGTTTCCAGAGGTAAATCGGATCACCCAATAGTTTACCATCAAGCAGAAGAACTCTATGCCGGTGATTCGAAGACAGAGGTTCAAGTCACACGGACGGTAGGTTCAAATTATCACTAACACCAGTTCTTGGAAATGTGTCCAAGTCAAGTCGAGTGGGATTGTACAAGGAACGAGGAGACCAATGGGTCTATGCCAGTGTGCATTGATCGTGCATTGCGATTGTACGGTGGACCACCCATAGTCAAGTCGTTGCCGAGTACTTCCCTTTTTTTTTGCTTTAGAGAGCTGTAGGAAGGAGTAGAATATCCTCGTGTTGAGAGTGTAAAATCAATAAACACGTTCTTTGTGATCAAAAGCATTTACGCCAATAGTATGTTTGAGTGTCTCCATGCTCCTGTGTATAGTGAACATTCATGCTCCATCTATACGCCAAATGCTCATGCATGAGCTCTTTATCTTCAAACTCGTGCATGTTCTTTCTACACTCTCTGACAAAGAAATCTGCAAAAATGGAATTCCCTCTTACAGCTTCTTCGGTGTGTACAACATTTGCTGTTTCACTCCATTCAAACAATGGCCATTCTGGATGGAATTGACTTCCAAATACTGGTAAATTCTTTCCCTCGACTAGCGCGATAAATCTTTTCCCTTTTCGATCAGTTCCAGTTGCAAGAACTTTTAATTCTTCTTTTAAAGATGGATACTTGTCGTAGGTTTCCCAACTAACTCCCAAGTGGTGATAATTCATAGTTATGTCGAGTGTTCCAAGATCGCGGACAATCTTTTCGTCTACACCTTTGATTATTTTGCTATGTTTTAGTTCTGGATGTTCCCAATCTAACGCCCATGAAACATCCCAAGCGTCATAGTGATCCACAACATCAAATTCAGTATCGCGTCCTGCTACGAGTACATGAAATGCTTGAAAACCTTGGCATGTTCCTACTTGTTAATTCGTAAAAAAGAGCAGTACCCCAGAATGGGAAATAGTCGCCTCTTGCGTTGGCTTCCACCATTAAATCCCATAAATATTTCATAGTTTCAAAATATGGTTCTCCACTAACGAGATCAAGTCCTCCACCAGTAAATAAGAGTCCATTTACAGAATCAAATAGTTTTTTCAAATGTTCTTTGGAAGCGTCGTATGGAATAACTGCTGCTCGCCCTCCAGCACTTTCTACAAATTTTACATAACTTGCTACGAGATAGCTATAATTTAGATCGAATCGATTCGAGTTACCTATGATGTGGTCGATGACTATGTCTTCTCTCATTGGTAGGTTGCGTGAGGATACCGATGACTGGTCTGTTGTTTTGTCTCTTGCTATCGTCTGTCATATTTTTATTTTAAGATCTATTTTCTCCTGTCAACCTAAAACGAAAGCGAATGGATCTTTCTTTGATCTCACTTTTAATATTTAATATTGAAACTTAATACCTGTATTGTTTTATAAATTAATTTTCCAAGAAGCGTTTTGCTCGCGGCCTCTAACGATGCCATGTTGCTTATTTCCCTTTTGTAACACTGTGCAATTCTCCTTGTCCGAAAAAACCGCAGAGAAACAAGTCTTACATTGCGATGATTATTTTACACCACCTTGAGAATAGCAGATCACAAAGAATATTATGGCTTCTTGAGGAGTTAGAAATCCCTTACGAAATCAAGATTTATGAGCGTGTGAATGGATTGGCACCCCAAGAGTTGCGAGATGTATGAGAATGTAACATCAGATCTAATTCTCTAGGTACATCCGCTCGGAAAGAGCCCAATCATAACAGATGTAGATAATGATAATACTGTAATCGCAGAATCGGCTGTTATTGTAGAATATTTGATCAATAAGTATGGAAACGGTAAATTTGCACCACCTGAAGATGAGAAGAAGAAACTTCGACAAAATTATTGGCTTCATTACGCAGAGGGCTCACTAATGCCCTTCCTAGTGATGAAACTTGTCGCTACAACAACCAAAGACAAAACGCCATGGCTTTTGAAACCGATGTCAGGTGCTGTGATGGGAAAAGTAGAGCAAGCTTACATTGATCCAAATGTTGAAAACAATTTAAATTTTGTTGAGAAAGAGTTAGACGGTACTTTGTACTTTGGTGGAGACGATATTACAGGAGCTGATTTCCAAATGCTTTTCCCATTGGAAGCTGCAAGAAAGAGAGTAGATATGACACAAAGACCAAACATCTTGGCGTATGTAAAGAGATGTCATGAAAGACCAGCTTACCAGAGAGCACTATCCAAGGGTGGCCAGTACGCTTATGGAAGCGATTAAAATATGCTGAACTTCTTGTAAGCTCCGATCAACCTCAAAAAATGCGAAGCAAGAACCTTCTAATACTTGCTTCGCTGCTTATCGCAAGTGTATCTTGCGTAGTCGTACCACTCCGTCGAGTAGACAACCACACAAATGAGTATTCTAATATACCCTACACCGTTCCAGTACGGTTATTCGAAGACCGTGTAGCAAATATGGTCATCGATTTGAGTACACCTTTAACATTTGTGTTTTGTTGTCGTAGTTCAAATGTTATAAAAGGTGAATCGTTTTGTGTGGAGCAAGATCGTTGTGAAGCGTTTACATGTGTTCAAGATGAGTGTCACGATCGCATACACAGTTTCGCGCAGTACAACCCACGAGCAAAGAACTATAACGCACGTGTATTTAGACAAAAACCAGAATTGGATTTAGGACTTGTAAGAATACTTTTTTATGCGACTAACGCCGTAGTTTGGCTTTAATGTTCCTAATAGTCCAATGTACAATTTCACAGCAAACCCACCAAAAACAGTTTATGATCGACAAATAGAGTCCACGTACACAGATAGTGATTTTTGGAAATACACGGATGGAACGATTGGCCTGTCGTACTCACCGTTCAACGTTTCGTTCCATCGACTACTAACAACAAACTATGCTGTCAATAAAAGACAGTTTGCATTGGACATATACACGCAAAAACAACGAGAAGAGTCTAGACACCTACTACAAGGAAATTCAACTATTTTCTCGTATGGTGGAAATTTGATTCTAGGAACGGGTACGTTTTGGTGACACGATCTAACACTCATAGATTCCATACAAGAATACATTAACAATTCTACGTTCTCACACAAACCGATCACGTGGAGTGAACCATTAAAACGCTATAATAATCGTATTTGGAGGATACTATCGATGCCAAGTGACGATATACGTATCGCGACTGATGAACAATTAAAGTACATCAAGTACGAGTACAATTACGGACATCGTTTCAACATGTACGATTTATCGTTATCATGTGGTTCCGACGGAAATCCCAATTTGTTCTACAATTATACAGGTGTATGGCAAGCACAAATCGATACCACAATCACAGGACTCGCCTTACCAACTAATTTTTATGAAATGGTACGAAGTTGGCGATGGAACAACAATATTAAATACGATCCAGTTTTAGAATTTAATTTGGAACAAGGAGCGAGAACCATTCGTGTTCCACTGAAATGGTTTGAAGTAGAAGTTTACAATCAAGATGAAAGAATCCGAATTGCGCAAGGAATGGGTATTATTTCACCGGATCCAGTGATACGTATTGGTACAGCGTTTTTGGAAAAATATTTTGCTGTTTTTGACATGTATGACTTTAGAGTTGGATTTATTAGCAAAACTGACGTTACTGATGGTAAGTACAAGTGTTCTTATTGATTAACAGTTTGTAGTTGGTACTTGTCCTCCAAGAACTGAGTGTATAGGAGCACAGAATTATTATGAGCCAACAAATGAGTGTCTAGATCCAGAATGTGGTATGTATTTCTTCCAGTACGTTGATCAGGAGACAAAACAGTGCACCATGAGCATTGCATTTTATGTATTGTTTACAATTGCGCTAGTTTCTTGTTGTTTGAGTGAAGTAATTGTGTATGAGATCTATAGACGGTTGTCATCACAGTTGGTAGCAAGAGCAGCACAAGCAAATCACTGATAAATCTGTAATCTATTTTATTGTAATTCGTGAAAAGTTATTCGATTTTCACACCACGTGTTCCGCAACAATGTTTATGAGAAGACTCAGTTTAGTTGGTACACAGTGTTTACGTCCATTGTGCACCCATACAGTACGAAATTATGCGAGACGTGGTACTCCACACGCAATGAATTTTGAATTCTTCGAAGATATGCTCGACATGGACGATTTTGATGAATTGGATCCACATCCACAGTATATACCACGCAGAAAATCTAAAAAATCCAAACGAAGAGCATACGAAGATGTATTCTTTGAAGAAGAGTTTCTTGAAGAAGATAATTCACACATCAACAACCAACACGATATGGCAGTCATAGAGAAAGTTGTGCAACTCATATCGCGTGACGAACACGTGATAAAAGTATTCGGCAAGATACATGCCGACCTAGTGCACAGTGCAACATACATGGAAGAGTGTAGTGACCACGAGTGCTCACACGACACGCATGGTGAAATCAAAACCTATTCATTCAAATTTGTGGGAAGTCGTCGCATGCGAAAAGGAAGATGCGTGTTCACAAGCCAAGTGTTGTGCGAAAAATCAAACAATTCGGCACTATTGTCTCTTTCCCGCATATTTGTACATCATTCTAGTAATCCACCCTACCAAGTAGCAAAATGCATCGCTACACTAGACAAATCTGAAAATAAGATAAAAAACATAGAAGTTATCGATGTTGACGTGGAAATAAAGTACTAAATACTCAGTTGACTCTTCAGAAATACAATGAAGCAGCTCTCCAAATTGTTTAAAGGGGACAAAAAGAGAGATGAAGGTAGCTCACCTGGAAATACTCCGCCTACATCACCTGATAAACCTGTTTCTTCGGGAGATCCAAATATGCGAACATCGGTGAGACAAAAAACAATGGAATATGAGGGAACACTAGATCAATTAGCGCAAGTACCGGATGACGAAGAGTGGGAAAAGCGTGACCTAGATGGTGTGTTTCGGCAAATGCTAGTAATAATGATTTTTGTATTTCGCTAACAACCTAGTTGGATAAATACGGAGAAGGTTTTCAGATGGAAAAAATGTTAACAATGGCGAGAAGACAGAAATGGTATTTGTTACAACTTGATGGGAAACACAAGGGAGTAGATAAAACAGAAGATGCAAAAGAAACTATTACCAAGTTACTCCAACATCAAACGTGTGAAAATGCACTTCTCATTTCGCACTTGAAAGAAACCGATGTCATGTTACGTACAGCCGATGCAAAATGGTTGAAAACATTTGTAGAAAACAAAGGACCAGAAATCCTGCTTTCCATCTTTTTTAACCATCACACACCAAAAACAATGACACCAGAAGATATGGAAATAGTGAATCATTGTGTGCAGAATATTCGACACATGATAAAATCAAAAGAAGGATTGGCAAGTTTTGTTCGCGTTCCGTATGCGCTACGAGAATTGACAATGGCACTTGATTCATCATCAGAAGCGGCAAAGAATGATATCATGTTTATCCTCACGGCAATTGGAAGTATTGTCGACCGAGAAGACATGTTCCAGTACGTGTGAAAATTCAATACTAACGATATAGGTACATGCTGGACGCACTTACTCATTTTAGTTTGATACTCCGAGAAACAACTCGATTTGAAACATTGGTGAAACTATTGCAGGATGTCGTTGGACAAAATGCAACATCAAGTCGATTAAATATTTTAACGCTGATCAATGTACTACTCGCTGCCGATAATCCAAAAGATGTGATTCAAATCAAACGAGAATTGACGAGTTTGGACGTGTACAATATCGTGAAAGAAATTTCACAAAACATTCCGAAAAAGACACCTGTAGATATACCAGAAACAGCCATTACGATAAAGAACAAGCAACTATCACCCGATGAATTATTAGAGAAACAAATCAACATCTTTTTTCAACTATACGAAGAAGAACCCGAGCAAATGGGTGATGTTGGTGTTTTTGACGTCTTACAGGAAGCATACAATGAAGTGTTTCACGAAGACCCTATTCGAGCGGCAAAAGTACTCAAAATCGTGAGTTCTATAAATGGAAAACATGCCAAGAAAGAGTTGACAAGTGAATACTTGCAAGATCTTTGTGATGTTGCCGAGACAAGTGGATTGTTGAAACGATTAAACGATAGAAACAGTACGCAACAAATACACATCAAAACGTTAGAAGATTCGATCAAAATTTCAAAAGATCAAATGTCTAGATTTATAGACGAATGTAGTGGATATTTACAGAAACAAAGTGTTGATAAACCATTTGTAAACAAGGATGAAATGGCAGAAAAGTTGTTAAAAGTTGTTGTCAAAGCAAAAGATGATTCAAATGCGTTGAAAAAGCAGGTTGAAGAGTTACAACAGAAAGTGAAGACATTAGAGTCAGTAGGTGCGACGCAGGTGATACCTAGTGGTATTCAGCAGATACCACCACCACCACCTTCGTTTGGTGGTCCACCTGCACCCCCACCTCCAAGCTTTGGAGGTCCTCCACCACCACCACCGTTTGGAGGACCACCTCCTCCACCGAACATAGGTGGACCACCTCCACCTCCTTCGTTTGGAGGACCACCCCCTCCGCCGCCATTCGGAGGACCACCTCCTCCTCCAAGCATTGGAGGACCACCGCCACCTCCTCCTCCTTCATTCGGTGGCCCACCACCTCCTCCAGGCATTGGAGGACCACCACCGCCGCCGTTCGGAGGACCACCTCCACCACCTGGTATGCGTGGACCTCCACCACCAGGAATTGGAGGTCCTCCTGGACCACCACCACCAAGTTTCGGTGCTCCACCACCGATAGTTTCCAATCTTCCAAAACTACCAGAATACAAACCAAAAGAACCCACAAAAAATATCCATTGGTTAAAAGTCGAAGACAGAACCGTAGAAAACACAATATGGATCAAAGAAAAGATAGCAACAGATCTAGGAAAAGTAAAACTAAAAGGAGAGTCTATTGAGCAATTATTTGCCAACAAACGACCACAAAGTAGTACTGCATCACCGGCGTCACCAGAAAAACCAAAAGAAATTTGTTTGTTAGATGGAAAACGGCAACAACAGATAAGTATATTTATTGGATCGGTACGACGTTCCAATGAAGAGTTGGTGGATAGTATACTGCAAATGGACGAAGCCAAACTTGGTACAGAAACGATACAAAAATTGATTGCAACAGCGCCGCAACCTGATGAAATTTCGGCAATTAATTCATACGAAGATGATTTACATTTATTGTCCAAACCAGATCAATACATTCGTGCAATGATGAAAATTCCAAGACTCAAGGAACGATTAGAAACTTGGTTATTCAAACTCAATTTATCAAAATCGTTAGCGGAAACGCAACCCGATATGTTGATTGTATTGTCGGCAGTACAACAATTATCGACTAGTGCCAAATGGAAACAAATTTTACAAGTGATTTTGGCTGTTGGAAATTATTTGAATGGAGGAACAAAGAAGGGTGGAATTTATGGATTTAAAATAAAATCGTTGAACAAATTGAACGAAACAAAGTCAACTGATAACAAGACGACGTTACTACAGTATGTGGTTTCGTTTGTAGAAGAAGAGTATCCAGAGTTGTTAAATTTTAAAGAAGAGTTGACTTCAGTGGAACCTGCTGCACGTGTTGCGTTTGATGGACTTGATGAAGAGGTAGGAAAGGTCAAACAAGGACAGAAACAAGTAGAAAGTGAGTTGGAAACTGCGAAAAAGTTGGATGCCGAACAAAGGTATGTAAAAGTGATGTCAGAGTTTGTCGCTACTAGTCGGCAACAAATTACTGAACTGGAAGAAGAACACAAAACAATGAAAAAAGAGTTGGAGCAATTAGCTGCTTTGTACGGTGAAGATACCAAAACTTTTATGAAACAACCAGATGAATTCTTCAAAGAAATTCGAATCTTTTTGCAATCGTTTGAACAAGCCAAAGTTGCAAATGAGAAGGAGCGAGAAAAGCAACGGTTAGCGATGGAACGTGAAAGTAAGAAATTGTTAAGTAGCCCAGTAAAGAGTCCACCAACAAGCCCTTTCCCACCAAAAGAAGAATTGGATAATGTCTATGATGGAACAAACATTTTGAAAAAGTTTGATCGAAGAAAGCAAAGAGAACAGAGTATCGTACCTAGCTTCAATTTAAATGAATTGCAAATGAAACTAGCGAACACTAAAATGTAATACAATAGTTGCAGCATGCGGATATATTGGGTGAAACATGTGACTATTTTAAGCTTTGCAAAATGAAACTTTGTGTTTTGATTTTGGTAGTGCTACTCTTTACATGCTTTGACATCGAAGCCAGAAGATTCCGTAAAAAGAATACACTCTACGTACAAACAGAAAAAATGTACCCTGGTGCACTGAAAGGCGTTCTACTGCGTGATGGTGCAACTGGAAAAATCTTTGTTAATACACCAGAGGGATTGCGACATATTCCATCAATGGAAGTTTTAAATGCACTATACAACCCAAATACCATCACAATAGAATCCGTAGTCGAGGCTGAAGTACCATCAAACTTTTTCGGACCTCCACTCCCAACATACACGCGACTATTGAAAACACCAAGTTCAATCCCTGTATCGGATCCAAACTGCGAGCGATTGTGCACTTATAAATGCCGTGCATACGATCCACCAGAAGATTTTTGTTTAAATGAATGCCTCAAAGATTGTAGCGATGGATTTTCGTACTACTTAATCGACAAAGATGAATGGACTGATAAGAAAGTGAAAAGAGCGATAATAGGAGTTGGTAATAAGTACTACAAGTTTGATCTCTCGCGAGCTGTACTGACGAATGTACGATCATATCTTCTAGGTCCTGAACTTTAAATAAATCATGTTTGTTACAAACTTTGCGCTAACACATCATGAACGTACTGAAGTTGGACTCATTCGAACAAGACAAAGTAGAAGCTGTTAAGTTGATAAAGCTTCTAAAAGACTCGTTAGAAGCTCTGCAATCTGGTGATCAAAGTAATGAAACAATTCGTGGCATGCAACAAAATATTTCGAAACTTGAAACGCTGTCTCGAGAAATGGGAGCTCTAGTAGATAACATGAATCGAAAACAAGGCGTTTGGAAAACAAATAGTGCAACTGTTGAGATGCGAAAACAAAGAGAAGCCGATTGGAAAGAAATTCGAACAACTACTTTAAAAATCAAAAAGAAGGTACTGTTCACGATGTCTGGAGGTTCACCTGGCTCAAATTCGAAACCACAAAGTGTTAACGAGTTCATCGAAAGTTCAAAGAGCATTTTCTCACCAGATGTTGACATCTCTGAAGGTTTGAAACAAATTGAGGATTTGAAGAGAGAACGAGATGGTTTGTTGGGCGTGCTAGACAACCAGTTGGATACATTGCAAGGAATTTCGAACAGTCAAGGAGATGAACTGCAAAAACAAGGTGTCATCCTGGATAACATTAGCAATAACGTAGATAAGCAGAATGCAATGTTGAAAAAGATGAAAAAGAAGAAATCATGTTGCGTTGTGTCTTAGGATAGACATCCATCAAGCTATTTATAAAAACACTGCTTCATCTGTCAAACATTTTGTATCATATTGATTTGTCGGCACAATGGACGATACGATCGAGTTATCATGGGCTGAGGTCGAGTATGAAGTACTACAAGTTAGAAATGTAGTGACTAAGTTCTCCAACATGGAGGAAGACGCACGTGGAGCGCTTGCCAAAGAAGTAGAACGAGCAATCAAAGACGCGAACGATGCGATAAAGTTTTTCAGTTTAGATCTTAAAGTAGCAGAGTTAGATGGCAAGCAATTAGCAGCATACACGAAAAAGTTGGAACAACAACAAGAGAATCTAAACCAATACATAGAAGATTATAATCAACTCAAAGACAATAACGCACCTCCAAATAGAACAAATAGTAACGTGGCAAAGATTCCTGGAGCAGTGAAAAGCAAAACAACTCTCGGTGCTGTATCACCAGAGGTAGAAGAGGAGGCTAAATCAAAAGTATTAAAAAATGTAGTCACAAAAGAAGCTCAAACGGTAATAGAAATCCATCAAGAGACCAATAGAACATTGGAACAAATGATCAAAACAGGAGAAGGTACAATTCAAGTCGGTACAGAAACTTCTCAAAAGTTATCTGCGCAAACACAAGAATTACAAAACTTAGACAAAGATGTTGAAAATCTGGGAGCGGAAATCAAGACAGGAAGAACAAAATTGAATCGATTCTACCGAGCGTTGTTCATTGATCACTTAGTGTTCACGATTATAGTCACTATAATTGTTTTGGCTTTTATCGCAGCAGCTATTATCGGAATTGTCTTGGGAGTTGGATTCGGACTCAATTGGGGAAGAAGACCAAACACACCAGCTCCAGTTATTACAAGTTCATTTTTTAATTCATAGTTAAATAGACAGTGAGTTGGAAATTTCCTTGTATTTGTCTACTCGCCTTCAGCGTACGTGTATCAAACACTGTAACTCCATGTTTAGTATACCATGCTACTAGATGTTTCTTAGCAACAAATGGTTTCATAAAACTACTTGCGCTAACATCACAGATCCATTCTTGATCAACTTGGTTTGTTTCCGTGTTCCAAACGGTACAATATTTGGATGTTCCCTCGTTCCACATAATCAACGCTCTAGTGGCATCGAATTGTCTTGCAAAATAGATTGTTTGTATCGATTTAATCTTTGCAGAGTATCGCTCTTTGCCTGTTATTATGTCTATGATTCGAATTGATTTGTCGTGCGCGAGTAACGCTTCGTTACTGTTCCAGTTTCCAACAGTGCATACAAATCTGTATTGTATGGGAACTTTTTTGACGCATTCCATAGTATCTATGTTGTATATAGTTACAAATTTTTCTCCTTGTCCCACTAATGCTACGTGTGACCTGCCGCATGCGTGGATGTCATATACACCTTTACTGACTGAAGACGTTTCATACTTACCTGTATCCGTGTTCCAAACTCCCAGTGACATTTGTTTCGATGAACTAAACGTTATAACCGATTTGTGAGCGATGGTGAGAATGGTTGCAGGAATAGAGTGCTCGTGTAGTTTGATAGACTTTGTGAATTGCTTTTGCTTAATGTTCCACATCAATAAATGAGTATGGTTTGCGATAACTAGATTATCTTCGAGGAATATCAGTGCTGTTGCGCTTGTAGGAATTGTTGCTATTGGTTCATCGAGCTCTAAGTCGTATATGTATACCGAGGAACTATTTGCGCATGCTAAATAATTTCTTTTAGATGTTGAGTATTTTTGTCGGAGCAGAGTCTGTAATTCAAAAGGTGTATGTAAATCACTACAGTTTTTTTGTAATACTATAGCAACAAGGTCCCATTTACACCCATTACTGGAGTCATTATCCGTGGTACGTCGTGAACTCAACTTTTGGTCTTCGTTCTTGTTTTGCATTGTTTGCTTACAAAGATGTTGCTTTTCAAACAAACCAAGACAGAACTGACCACATGGACGTGGTATTGGCCAACAAGCGGAATATAGTATCAATAGTTGCTGTAGTGTTCATAATTTGGTTTATCAAAACAGAAATCATGCGAACAAGTACAAAACTATTTCTGACAGCAGCAACATGCTCTGCAGTAGCCTACTATTTGAAAAGAAACAATTGGTACTAATTCAACACTAATTAACAATTACAGGACGCTAATTCCAATTGCCAGGCTCGTATTCCAACCACAACATCCTTCCTACAGCATCACAAAATTCTATGACAAAACACATCAAATAACGAACGAATACTTCTTTTTGACAGTTGCGAAGACAAACGAACAGATATGTTGTTACTATGCAACAAATACCGGAGCTACAAAGACTCTTATTTTCAGTCACGGTACTACTAAAATCGCACAACTAACAGACTTGTAGGCAACGCAGAAGATATCGGCCAAAACGTTCAATTAATCCGTTACTTGTCCAGACAGTTAAATGTTAACATTATCGCTTACGACTATGAAGGATATGGGCGTTCAACAGGTATCGCTTCCGAACAAGCGATACAAGATGACATTCTTACAGTGTTCGACTACGTACATCAAGATTTGAAAGTACCCCCACAAAACATTTTCATTTTCGGAAGATCCGTAGGTGGAGGACCATCGGTACATTTAGCACAAGAACTATCTGCAAGAAATATTCCATTTGGAGGTATCATTCTAATCCATCCATTTACTAGTGCAATCGGCACAACGTTGAACTACAAACTATCAAGATTCTTACCATCTATTCTAGTTACCGACATCTTTGACAATTATTCAAAGTTACAGTACATCAACAAAGATATTGCATTTTTGTTCATACACGGTACTGCAGATAGTATTGTACCCTACCAACACAGTGTTGATATGGATAACTACTTACAAGGACTAGAAAGAACATCAAGATTAGTTTCACTCCCAGGAGTGAATCATAACGATATTTATTCTTCATTACCGCAAATTATACATGCCATGAATGACTATTTGAAACAAAAATAAAATTATTCATTATATCTTCGAGTTTCGTTGATCAATGGTTGATCCAAAAATTGCATACTTTGTCTATTGTTTGGTTCTTTGTAACAACATTTGTGCCATGGTAACGCTAGGAACATTTTCTTATCAAAGAGTACAAACACCATGAGGACAAATAAAACCAAAAAAGAAGCATCGATAATGTATGGGAAGAACAAGGTCAACCAAACACCAAAGAACAATGTACTCTGACTATGAATTACGTACAATAACAACCATGCACTAGTTACCCACATTGCAGGTACTGTTAACATCATAAACTATTGAATTAGAACAGTAAAATGACCATACTTGAGTGAAACGAACTTTCCATATCGATGATTCGGCATTTGCTTTACGTAACACTCGGTACATGGCTATTCCATACACTAGGAAACCAATTGATAGTATAAACGTTAACGTAAACGCAGAAGCATCAGCTGCTGCTCGAACATACTTTAACGCATCAGCAGGTCCTTTGAATTGTAGTACAAACAATGCAATCACGAAACCAACAAGTAGCGTGAAATTAATTGCATAAAACACTCCTAGTAGTATTCTACACAGTTAGTATATAGTATTTTCTTACTTGAGTCGTAGAGCCACTTTATGATTCATCTTTTGTGACGTTGATCGTTGATAAATATTTGCCCAAATCACTAACAACGTACCATAACTTATAAACGAACAAAACCATGCAGCAATTCTAAAATTGTTCGTCATGTTGGTAAACGTGGTGAACGGTGGTGCAACAGTGGTAAAATCTTCTACCGAGAGAAGTACTAACGATACACTCATGAAAAAGATGACATGAAAGGATAGTTTCCTAGTCATTTTGATCAGAGCGATGAAAAAAGTTCTACATGATACCGGTGTATCGCTTCTACATAAATTTCCAAAACGTGGTAGGAATACCAAGTAGAATATCGTTACTAATAACAATACGCGTAGTCCAAATGCGATGAATGGAACAGCGTTATAGCGTAGAGGTGTCCAAAATGCAGTGTACGTGTCACACACTACTCCAAATCGATTCATACTGGAACAATAGCATATATATGAAGTATCTGGGATAGGGCCAGTAACTGGGTTCATGGTATTGCGTAAATAGGTAATATTGATCATTCTTTCTGGACTTGTTTGAATTGTAGACGAGTTACTGTCTACTAACTTTTGGTAATCACTGAAAGCGTTTCCAATGAGTGTAGGTGTAGGTGACCCTTCAATATCAGTACATTGGGATTGTTTTGGTATTGTCCATAGGTATGGACATGAATTGTTTGCAATTCGTGTCAATAATTCATCGCGTGAGTAGTGGTTACAGTATAAACAATAATGGGTGTATTGTATGTGGAACTCTCCAGGGTGTTTTAACGTTGAGAAGGTTTGTTGGATGATTGGTAGTGGATTTTCACAAAAATAATCTACACATGAATATTCAAACGGTGGTCGTGTATGTGTGCATAGATCGATTACATTTTGGATATGGTACAGTATAGGAAATGTAACTCTTCTCCACGCTCTTTAATGGGTTAGAATAGTGTATAATAGACCAACTTTTTAGGGTATGGGAACTGAGTATAACAATTATCTGCGGCAGTCGTGTTTGAACACCGTATTGCTGGAATAGGTGATATTGTTGTTTGTAGTGCAAGCACTTGGACTGTGCACAAAGCACAGAGCACAAGTAAGATGCCCTTCTGCCGCTTTTGCATAAAATTGTAAGCGAAGAGTTTTCTCTTTATTTATCTTCTCCGTGTTTGTTCCACGAAATAGACAATAATAATCAGTGTACGCATAGATGCAGCGAGAGAAATAGTACCACGTGGGTCTTCCCTAACATGTCAAAAAGGGAAGTACTCGGCAACGACTTGACTATGGGTGGTCCACCGTACAATCGCAATGCACGATCAATGCACACTGGCATAGACCCATTGGTCTCCTCGTTCCTTGTACAATCCCACTTGACTTGACTTGGACACAATTCCGAGAACTGGTGTTAGTGTTATTTCGAACTTACCGTCGGTGTGACTTGAACCTCTGTCTTAGAATCACCGGCATAGAGTTCTTCTGCTTGATGGTAAACTATTGGGTGATCCGATTTACCTCTGGAAACATCAACTCTATTTCAATAAAATTGAACCCGATAAACTGCGATTATGGGGTAGAACAGTCAACCTTGGGTTGGCCATCTTTTCGTCGTCGGTACAGCACAACACAGCATGTTGCTGAGGGTACATAACGATGCCGATGCATGGTGTACGCGTAGTGGTGATTTTCGAGTGTCATGTAGTCGGCCAGTGTGAATCCTTTTGTTGTCGTATTGATGTGCCCAAATACTGATAAATGGAGTGTTTCGCGTCGTTATATGTGTAAATTAATTTGTCGGTTGAGAATAATGAAAATGGCCGTATCTTGAAAACTACGCATCGATAATCACTCAACTTTTTCACTCTGATCCACAAACCTCTGAGGCGTATTTTAGTCGTAAATATGAGTTCGTATTATGTATGTTGACAAAATGAAAAAGAAATAATCTAGATGAGGCATCCTTAATCACGCAGTTTTTCCCTCTGATAATTGGCATATTTTTGTCGTAAATATGTGTTGTATTGTGTAGTGCTATTAAAAAATTAAACTAGGACGTCAACGTATATCCATTCGCTTCTACCATGTTAGAACATAAAAATGACAGACTATAGCAAAAATTAATGATGAAGAGACGTAGAACGTTGCTTCTCTTGGACCGGCTACCAATCTGTGAAAGTACAGCGTGTCGGTGACAGAGAACAAAAGTAATCTCCACCTTTGTGCGCCACTTGTGTGTCTGACGTGATTGGAATTTATTTGAGGCAAGACTGTTTGCGTTGGCCGGCCAACGCAAATTCGAGAAACAGTAAACAAGAATTATATGATCGGTATTGATATTTAATATCAAGTACATACACTAGATAACGTACACCAACTATACAGAGAAGAACTTCAGTCAAGATTTACACATCTCGGGTTGCATGTTTTGCCAACAATACACGCTGTTGTTCGTCACTAGGGACGTTTGCTTTCCATTCTTTTGGATTCAGAATTCTTAATGCTTCGTTTGCATCAAGACTGAATGCATTGGCAATCAGAATCAAATGATCAAATTTGAGACTTCTTACTGGAGTTCCTCTGAGGATAGAATTGTACGAATCTGCACCATCTACGATGACGGATTTGAAACCAATTTCTCTGAATGTACATTTCCAACGGCTGAGAAGAGCGTTGCTTACGACTATGACCTCTGCCTTGGATACGTCGCCATCATAATCTGCCGGAAACGATGATGTTACACGTCTCGTTGGGACATCTCATCGTATATTCTATCAAACTCTAATGATACGACGGAGAGATCTGTTATGCGTTGGAGATTAGCTTTCCATTCCGTCATAACTGGTGAGTCACGAGTAACAATAAGATGCACTCCTCTTATGTTATCTTTTTGCGCTAGTGATTCAATGAAGCTGACACATATCTAAACTATGTTAAATTATAAATTGATAACTTACTTCTCGTTTGAGATGTAAACCAGAAAAGTGTAGAACGCTGTTCACATGACCATAGTACATAGATCGTAGAAGGTTAATAACGAACTCTGCTTTCTTGGCTCCTCTAGGAAGCCAAGGCATCTCTTCTAAGGTAATCTTGTGTTGGACGAGGTGTGAACCACTTGGGAACTCGTACTTCTTGATTGTTTTCATGTCTCCTTGTTTCCAATTCACAACGAACTTGCTTTCGAGTGGCTTTGGCAATGCGTGGTGCAAACTTCTTTTGATAACACATTTAAACTCCTCTAGTTGTTGTTCTTGCTTAGTCGTTAAATTTGAAACGCGTAAGCGAGAGCCCTTGCTTAAAATTGCAGAGAGTAATCTGTATAGACCATAAATTGTACTTGTGTAAACTGTATCTAGATTGTTGGTAACTGCACGGCATGCTGAGACAATCGAGTTGTAGAAGACCTCCATGTCAATCGTGCCATGTGAAATATCGTTCGTACGGAAGAAGATTACACGATCTACTCGTTCATTGAGTTGGTATTGGTTATTTGTGTTGAATCCGCGAGTTATACCCACTACGTGATCTCTCAATAGTGTATGAGGAACAGAATCTTCGTTTTCTTTGAGACTGGGGATGAGCAGTTTTTGATGCGTACCCTCTAGCTTCTTTATATTCGTGAGGTGCAGAATCAAATGTTGCTTAGAGAGCCGTTGAATAGTTTCCACGTCTTCAGCATCGAGACACTCTGCATCTTCGACGATCACAGATTTCCATGCCACTGTTTTAAATGCTTTTCTAAACTTTCTGTGCCGAAATGTGCTGTACTCCACCAACGCAATATCAGCGCGTGATGTTCTTGTTCTTTTTGATTGACTTTCTGACTTGGCGCCAAAACGAACCTGAAACTGCTCAACGTTGTCGCGCACTTCAACAACGGCTAGTTCTGTACTTTCTAGCACGCTTAACCATTTGTCTGTTACATCTGGTGGGCATACTATAAGGAATGGTGTATCGATACCGACGTGACGTACTAGATGCTGTAAGTGAGATGCTACAGACTACGAATAAGTTAAAACGTACGATTTGTCGCTTACCACACGCAATCCACCACCGTGATCACAAATGAATAATGTGTTTTTACATCCAAACCATAATTTCGTAAGAAACGAGGCTACGGCCATCTGATACGTGTTTATCGCGAACGAGAGATAACCTTCCGTAATTAATCGATAGTTAGCAACATTTCGTAGATCACTTGGAACTGGGAAAAATTTGTATCTAACAATAACGTGCTTTTTCTTATTTACATCATCATCGATTGTATCTGCGACACTATTTGGTTCAAGTTTTAAATCTACATTCGTGTCTAGGTTTTTGAAAACATCAGTAATCGAACGAGTGATGGCTGACGTATTTGTGCTATGCGCTACGATTCGCTGGATCTTTGTTACTAAATCGTTCTCCATCTAAGGTTGTTAGGCAATATTCTTAGAATACCTCTAATGGACAGGCGTATTCGACAATTACCTCTTCTACTTCTTTCTTTGTTGAGATGATATACTGCAAAAATTGAACCTCGGTTTCAATTACGGAGGCGATTGGTTCTGATGCTGGAATGTTGATACGCTTGCGTACGAGCATCTTGAGTCACCTACGTTTGATTTTTTGAACAAGGTTGTGTGCAAGAAAAAGGTTGAAGCTGCCTAACTATGAAGTACAAACCACCAACGCTGTCAAGACACAAAGAGATCATCACTACGAATATACAAGCTACACACTCAAACGAAATCAATGTAAAAGCGTGCACTGTATTACACGAGGCGCGAAACATAGAAATGTTGAAAGAATTATTGTATTGGGCAAATGGGAGAGATGATAGATTGAAATCAGTCCTCACAAATAGTGTAGAGTCAACTTTTAACGCTTACACACAATTTTGCGAACAAAAAGAACCTGTTTTCGAGAATACCACTACATTAAAATGCAACGCGCAAGATGAACCAATAGAAGCAGACCTAAACGTAGTTTATTTTGATTTTCTGGGGTCTAGATGCGTTATACAACACGGAGAATCGGTTGTTTGGGCTCCATCTGCAACAATTTGTCAAAGAGTATTTATTCGCAACATACTCACCATTGTAGAGAATGATGATCAAATATCCGTATGACACCCTAGAACCGATCGTGTTTACACTCAATGGATTAATTGCTGTCAAATCTAAAGCCAAAATTTACACTGCCAAGCTATACACCAAAGAAAGAGGTTGGCAAGCAGTCGTAGCGAAGGCTATCACTACAAAAGGCAATGAAGCAGAGATAAAACAAGAAATCGAACATTGGAAACGGTTGCATCACCCGAACATTGTACAACTTTTCTACTCAGTCGATTACCAAGGAACAACGATATTGTTTATGGAACAAGGTGTACCTCTCACGCTGTACGTGACTCTTCAGACGCTCTCTAACCACTAGTGTACCTAGAAGTGAACTAGAAGTTCTTCTTATTATGAGAGACGTTGCAAGCGCTCTATGGTATCTACATTCTAACGGAATTGTTCATTTGGATCTCAAGATCGAAAACATTGTTATTGTTGACGGAAGAGCAAAGCTAATAGATTTTGCAGGCGTGTTCGATAGTAAGATGCGAGGAGAAGTCATTCTATCGTCTACAACTGCGTATTTGCCACCAGGTTTGTCAACAAAATGTTAATAACAAAAGTAGAGATACTTAGAGAAAACATTGTTGAGCGTTATACGGCTATGATCGATACATGGGCAGCAGGTCTCGTATTGCTCTCGTTACTATTGAAAAATGATATTATTTGGACAAGAAACACTGCCTCTGCAATCTTGGAAGATATCGCGTTGGAGAAACACATCAAAGCAATTCCAGAAGTCAAGACAAAGATCATACAAAGCATTCTCGTCGCATGCCTCAAAGAGTAACTACACTATAGCACTCTAACATTGCAGAAATCCAAAAGAGAGACCAGGAAGCAAGGAGCTATACAATGTATTGAACAATGCTGTTTCGAAGCAAGATCGACCCTTGAACTCGGCGACACCTGTCGTTCCTCTCAATCAGCCGGTGATCAACGTTGTCGTACGGAGCAAGGATGAATTTCAGGGCGTTTTCAAGTTTATGAAGAAGAACGAGTCTCCTCGCATCGTATCATTGAGTACATCAACACCGTAAGTATAATCACCAACTCTAACTCGTAATAGAGATTGTGTTTGTCGCTCGACTCCACTGTACACAATTCCAATGTATCTCGCCAAGCTCTATCAAAAGTACACCACAAACAAGATTGAAGAACTTGATGTTACTGTTTGGTTTTACACTACGCCAAACAACTACATCTATAATTTCAAGTTCATCTTTTCCAAGTCGTTCCCGCCAAAAGAAAACATTTTCAAGTAAATCACTTTGCATCAACTAATGATATAGATTGTGGAAAGATGAAACAGTTGTGGTTGAGGATGGCATACCTTTGGTTGTGCGATTGCTAGCAACAACGTCGTACAAGCGCAGTGACACGAGTAATGAGTTGATAAACCAAATTAAATCGATGTTTGGAAAGTAAGGACTATAATGGGTGCTAAACTTTTAGAATAGTTGATTTGACAGCAATCTTCCAGTTGGAGAAACTTGAGTACTTGGGAATGGACAAGATATATGCACTCTCGCGAGTATTCGGATACATTATCACTGGCGACGTGCATTCTATGCCTCATTCGTTCAACAATTGTTTGAGGTATCTGGTTCTACTCAAGATGTACGAACATATCGTTCCTCATACAAACTTGATTGGAGTATTTGATGACATGCCAGTAACAAGATATGCGTACGATGATACAGGTAAGAATCGATCAAAATTGCTAACGATAGTAGTCATAAACGATCACGAGAATATGATTGTAGTGCGTGAATGGTCAGATAAATTTCAGAATACAATGAACACATATTTTTCTGCGAGTAGAACCAAGATTTTGCACACAAGTGTTGGGACTTTTGTTCAAGTACCGGTCGAAGATGTCAGAAGTATCGTTTGCTTCATGGAGGAAGTGAATTCAAATTATACAATCCCTATGGTCGTGCATTTTAAAGATTTTGATTTCAAAGCGAAACATCCACTAGTCAAAGCAAGTAAGAAGCAGAAGAATGCGAAATCGCAGATTGAAACACCAGTATCGTGTCAAATAGAACAGAAACGCCACGGCGACCCAGAAACAACAACATCCGACTCGCAGCACGTGTACGATGAACTGCCTTACCGAAGAAAAAGGTTTAGAGATGATTACTCTCCTCCAAGAGAAGTTGATAATAGCTATCGAGATAGAAAGCGTTCAAGGTATCACTCTCCACTAGGCCGTCCATCATCTCCAAACTTGTACAGAAGAAACATGTAGGACAACATGAAAAAGATCTGGCATCGCTCTCTGCGTGGTGCTTGTCAATAGATCGATAATGAACAATTAAAGATCACAGCAGGGTCTTACAATTTTGTGACAGATGACAAATTAAACACGTGTAAATGCAAAGTCCAGTGTATGTCCTGCTAGCCTTAACATTCTTTATTTCGTGTACGTATGGACAAATAGCATTGATGGTTCAGGCCAGAAAAGAACCTCAACTAGAAGCAATTAAGAGAACATTGGACACAATTCATTCTCGCTCCACAAGAAGATGCAAACTAGTCACAAAGAACATATTGCCAAGCGCACTGCGTCGCTCAATCGAGAAAAGAAAAGCGCACCACGCACATGAATCTCTAGCTGAGCTTTCTCGTTACATGCAAGTCGATATGAGATGCTTCAACGCGGTAGACACTGAAACAGAACTAAAAGCGCTTCAGAAAAAACTACTTTCACAAAAAGAAGTTACCGCAGCGTACATATCTGAATCAGTTCCATTCCACATGGACACACTTTCCCAAAGAAATCTCAGACAACGTGAGCCAGGAATCAACATACGAGGAAAAGCAACAGAAAAGATACCACAAGACTATCTAGATGGCTACCGAGGTCACAACATGCGATACGTGCGTAACAAGCCTGGTGGAAAAGGCCAAAATGTAACAATTGTTGACATTGAGTATGGATTTGAGCTCAAACATGAAGATTTGGTACAAAAGAATATCTCTTTGTTATACAATCAAGATTCAACCTATTTTCCAAATCATGGTAGTGCTGTTCTAGGTGTGATCACAGGTGTCGACAATGACTTTGGTGTAACAGGATTTGCTCCAGAAGCAACTGTTCACGCAGCCTCAGCGTTTTCTGCAAGTCTTGGTATCATAGTAGTTCTACCACATCTCAAAGCAGGAGATATCATCCTATTGGAAAGCCAAGCTCGAGGCAAATACTGTACTAGCTTAGATCCCTCGCAGCAATGTTACGTTCCAGTAGAGTGGAATCCTGCAGACTTTGCCGCAATAAAATTAGCAACCAGCATGGGTATAATTGTCATTGAACCTACCGGCAATGCAGAAGGTAAACAAGACCTAGATGATCCTATTTATAACATACCAGGAGAAGGTTTTCCTGAAACATGGAAGAACCCATTCAATCGATCAAATGCTGATAGTGGTGCTGTCATTGTTGCTGGAGCAGGTAGTGATAGGCAACACATCTATTATACAAATTATGGCTCTTGTGTTGATGTTCAATCAATTGGTCACGATATTACCACTCTAGGCTATGGTGATTTGTACTTTGACAGTACTAAACCAGGTGTTAGAAACTACACCGACTCATTTGGTGGTTCTAGCAGCGCTTCTGCCTGCATTGCAGGTATCACTGCTGTTCTACAAGGATTGGCTAAAGCAGGCCAATTTGGAAACGCTACTACGCTTACACCTGCGCAGGTGAGATATCTGTATCGTAACTCTGGAATGCCACAGTCAGGAGATCTTTCAAAACGTATTGGGAATCGACCAGAGTTTCAATCATTGTTTATTGCTGCTACGAAATTGCTAGGTGGTACTTTAGTGTCACCAAAGAGTTATTCGTTCTTGATACCACCTGCAATGTTGGTGATAGCTGTAGTTGCTGTGTTGTTCGTATTAGTACCACATTTTAGGGAACTTCGATCTATAAAATTGTAGCTATTTGCTTTCAAGTTGTTCAATAACCAAAGATTCAATTCATCGATGCTTAGGCGTTCAGTTGGATCTGATTCTGTTGCCTTTGCAACAATAAAATGTAGATCGTTGTCCATCTTTTCGTAAGCTTCTTCGGTAGCTTCGATAATTTTTCCGATCGAGAAAACATCTACTTTTCCATTATATTCGCCGCCTATCGTTTTTAGTTCTGGCGCCTGGCAGCCATCTGTACCTACTATCGAATTTACAGTTAATGTACACCTTCTATCGGCTGGCAAGAAGATTGAATGTCCATAGTCGGCTAGCTTTATGCCACCATTATACGATACTAAAAAATTTTCTTCTTTTAAATCTCGATGAGCAATCCCAACGTTATGAAGCTCTACCACGCATTTAGTTATACACAAGTATAGTTGTAATCGAAAGTTACAGGAATACTTTTGAATAACAAGGAAATCGGACAAATCCATAGCGCATCTTTCCAAGATTATATAAACGTTACCTTCGTGCGTAAAATAATCATACATTTTTAGCTGCCACATTACATCTTGTACACTTAGTAGGACCTCTATTTCGTGGCACGCATCTTCACTCTTGGGGAGAATTTTGATTGCACAGTGTCGTTGGTTGTAAGCACCAAAGTAAACGTTACCTTGGCCACCTTCGATAGGGTCTATGCTTTCATCTATGTCCAAGTAATCAATCTTATTTTTGCTAGGCCAATTGAAATCTTTGTGAATTTGAATTTCGTGTTGATCTAATTGCCAATTATGCGTGAAACAAGCATTGCAATTCAGTTTAGAACACTTGTGCTTCATAGGTGCTATTTTTTTCTTCTTTGTCTTTGGCTCTATTGTTTTCGTTGCATCTGATATCTCGCTAGATATTTCTTGCCTGTCTACCATACACTTCCTCTTTGCCATATTGTTCGTTTGAACACTCCACTAACTGGTTGATGCTTAGCTAAACTTCAGTTGACTTCAAATGTTCCTAACTTTATTTGATATTTACACTGTAGAACACTTCCATATCTCGAACAACAAACTTTTCATGTCCAGTAAAGAACCTCTTCGCTGCAGTACTATTAAAATGATATCCAGTAGGTAACGCATAACTCTTTCCAGGATTCGTATAGTTATCACTTCTCATGCCACAATTACTTTGAATACAAACATCACGACCATCAAAAGAGTTACTTCCATCACCCCAACGTGGTCCAAAATTAATATGATTACAAATTGCAAACTTGTTCGCGTGTACACGCAACTTGATTGGATCATGATTACTTGGATTTGTTAACGAAAACAGCCATGCTTTGTCATCGTAAATATACTCTTCGTTTGGTGGTGACGCCCAACTTTTCGAAGTGTATCCTCCAAATACATACCCTTCCGCACCTCCACCTGGTGAAAATCTTGCTTTTTGATCTAGTGGAGAACTAGGTTCCAAATCATCCAAATTGTCAATTCGACTTTTTATAATGGTAATGGTTTCTCCTCTATTGTCACAATGGGTGTGGAATTGTCTTGCTTCGTAACCATCTCTACTTGCTCGATAACATAATATCCATTTCTTTCTTGTAATGTTATCTTGGTCATACCACTCTCGTAATTGTAATTGTTGTTCAGCGTTAATTAGAACAGAATCAAAGTAGTGAGTGGCACCTTCTCTTGGTTTTTGGTACGCGATACTAGGTGTGGAAAATCGTTCGTGTTGTGATAAACTATGCTTGATGATCGTTGCTTCTGTTACTAACCGTAACAATGCATTGTTATTTTCAATATATTTCTTATTGTATAAATCGTACAGCGATCTTGCACTAACGTGGTGGAGTCGTACGGATTCACTTAGTAGTAACGGTAAATGTTGCAATCGCTCTTGTACGTTGACTTCTACCCAATCCAACAAGAAAGATAGTATTTTATCTTCATTTTCGACAAACAAATCTTCACGCGATAGGATAAATGCTGTTGTTTTGACGTCGAGCATTAAAAATGTATCGGAACCAGATAATGCCATAAAGTGGAGTCCAATAAAACGATACGCTGTTTCGCGCAAATTGTCGAATTGTTTGTTCCCTTCTACGTCCAAGAACAAACATGGCAAACAGTTGGTAATGTTCATATTGTCTGTTAAATACTCAAAACATTTGTTTTCGACAACATTGGCACGATATTTATCTGCTAGTTCTGCTAGAGCCGCAATTCTATGCTCTGGTATTTCTATCATTCCAGTGTAAAAGGAACGTATCATGTTTGTGAACAACTCTTCGTCATCATCTTCGATTGTTATGGTACTAGTAAGTGATTCTTTCATGCGTGTGAGTAACATGGCACGAATAACTTCACTATGATACGCTAGAATATTTCTGTGAACGTAGAGTACAGTATTCGACCCTTTGAATTGAATTTGTAGGTCCGAAAACGCTGTATCGTTGAACATGGCATGATAAGCGGTACTTATCCCTGATATCGCGATGGGCGTGTTCATACTCATTGACGTTTGTGACGACAGCCATAACTGCGAACTTGGTGTTGTAAGTAAGGGTCAACTTGGCTGTTCACCAATAGAACAACTCAAACTTTTCAAAAACTCGAACGATGAAGCTCAACGTCAAGACCATCTCAGGAGGCACGTATGTAATCGATGTCAACGAAACAGATAAGATTTCCGACATCAAGAAGTAGGTTACTTTTTTCTGTTTAATAATGATTTTAGGATCATCCAAGAGAAGGTTGCCCTAGACCCTGCCCAACAAAGATTGGTTTACAGTGGAAAAATTTTGGCCGACGATAAGACAGTATCAGAGCACAAACTTACTGCTGGAATGACCATTCAGCTTATTCTCCAATTGAAGGGAGGCCTATAAACACACAACCTTTGTACTACGAGATTTAGTGCGATTGTCGCAGCGCAAACTAATATTATACCTCGCGTTTCGGTATCGGTGGATTGTTATTTAATGCTTGTATTATTCTACGCACTTGTACCATAACAAATCTTGATTGTCAAATTGCATAAGTTCTGGTTCTGAAGCGGTACAAATCGAGTCCCACTTACAGTTGGACCAACTAAAGAAGTTGTAAGAAAACGATGCTAAGTTTCACACGGTCTGTACTCAGACACTCTAAAACAACGTTTCGATACGTATCTAAATCGTGTATTGGTGTTCCAGTTAGTGCGACTCAAGAATGCATAGAAAAAGCAAAACGAGTTTCGCAACAATTAGGAATAGAATTCGCCAACACGCATGCGCAACAAACAGAACAAATAGAACAACCAGTTTCAAAACATAACGAAGAAGACACAGATCTAGATGAAGAAAATACTTTCATGTTAAACTTTTATGACAAAAAATTGCCTTCACTGTCACGATTTCAAACTAGATACCACTCCGATAGCATGATGTCGGCAACAGCAGATTTTTATGCGATACACATGCAATTTTGTGCAGATGATCAACTACCTACAAAAGGTCGTGGAATGGCACCTCTTTTTAAAGCTGTACGCATACCAGATAGAGAACCAGAACAAGTACACATTGTCAACGCAACAGGTGGACTTGGAAAAGAAGCCTATTTACTAGCATACGCAGGATACAATGTAACAATAGTAGAAAAAGATCCCGTGCTGTTTTATTTACTACACGAAGGGTACTATCACGCAATGCAGCAACTTGGACTATACACTATTATGCAACGCATAAAGATTGTACATGGAGATGTCACACAACTCACTGAAGAACAGTTAGGAGCTCCTGTAGATGTATTTTATGCCGACATGCTGTACGATCCACTGCATTTCAAGAAATGGGAAAAAGTGAAAAGTCATTATGACAAATTGCAAGTTGTACTTCGGTAAGTGCATGGATTCCACTAATTAACGTTCTTTAGAGCCTATTCTGGGTCGGTAAAAGATGAACATATACAAGCAATGATAGATGCAGGAAAACGAATCGCAAAACATAAAATAGTGTTCAAATGGCCAAAAACAGTACAAGAAAAGAAGAGCCCAGAAATACAAGCTCAATTTAATGCTTGTAAGAAGACAACAAGTACTATTTATGACATTATCAATTTATCAGAAAATGTAAAAGAAGATTAACTACGTAATGTTACACTTTTTATTTTCTGATAGTTTGATGATACTTTCTCCGTTTTCTAATTTTTCAAACTCTTCATCGTACGAGTATCCTACTATTTCTGCTAATTTAACAAATGCATTTTGTATATTCAATCCACTGGAAGCACTAGTAAGATAACAATGAGAAATATAGTATTTTTCTGCTAATCTTTGTACTTCTCGGAAATTGTATCTTCCCTCGTGCAAGTCGCTCTTAGTAGCAACAAGAATTATCGGTATTCTACCACAAGTTTCCTGGAGATTTCTATATGTTTGTACGATAATATCTTCAGCGTGTCTTAGTGACTGTTTATCAACAATAGAGCAAAGTACTAAAAATCCATCTGCATTTGGCATTTCTGCTTCATCAATAGACGCAGTATCTGAAATGTATAGCGTTACTACGACTCTATTGTTTAGTACTATTTGTTTCCTATATGTTTGAGCAACACTACATGTTAGATACTTTCATCTATTTACGTTGTTGGATAATATGCATTCAAGTATCCATAGAACTGGGTACTAGCAAAATGCTGTACCAAAGAAGTCTTTCCACTCCGCTTTGAGCCCAGCAATACAAGTTTTAGTTCCTTTTTTTCGAATTCTTTTTTGTTGTTTTTTGTGTACCACAACATTTCTATGTACGCTCGTTTAAAATCGTGTGTTAGTATACCCCTAGCCATAGGATATTTTTTAAAGAATATATTCCTCCATACTTCTTCTGTTTCTACCAATTTGTTCCATTGTTTAGATATAAGTGAAAGCGACGTAATTAAATATGCTTCGTAAGGTATGTATTGCAACGTAAGCTCTACTACATCTGTTTCGAACATTGCCTGTTGTTTGTTACAAACACATGTGCTTACCAAAAATTTTTATTCAATATCGAAAATAGAACAATTTAGTATGCTGGTTCTTCTTGTGCTGCTTCTCCTTCTTCACCTTCTTCATCAAATTCACCTTCTTCTTCAGCTGTAGCATCTTGGTATTGTTGGTATTCAGAAACAAGATCGTTCATGTTGCTCTCAGCTTCAGTGAACTCCATTTCATCCATACCTTCACCAGTGTACCAATGCAAGAAAGCCTTACGTCTGAACATGGCAGTGAATTGTTCAGAAACACGCTTGAACATTTCTTGAATAGCAGTAGAGTTACCGATGAATGTAGCGGCCATCTTTAGACCCTTTGGTGGGATATCGCAAACACTTGACTTAATGTTGTTTGGAATCCACTCAACAAAGTATGAACTGTTCTTGTTTTGAACGTTCAACATTTGTTCGTCAACCTCCTTGGTAGACATGCGACCACGGAACATGGCAGAAGCAGTCAAGTATCTACCGTGACGTGGATCAGAAGCAGCCATCATGTTCTTGGCATCGAACATTTGTTGGGTGAGTTCTGGTACAGTCAATGCACGGTATTGTTGGGAGCCTCTTGATGTCAATGGTGCGAAACCAATCAAGAAGAAATGCAAACGGGGGAATGGAATCAAATTGACTGCCAATTTGCGCAAATCAGAGTTGAGTTGACCAGGGAAACGTAGGCAACATGTTACACCTGACATGACAGCGCTAACCAAATGGTTCAAATCACCAAAGGTTGGAGTGGTGAGCTTGAGAGTACGGAAACAGATATCGTACAGTGCTTCATTGTCAATGCACATGACCTCATCAGCATTTTCGACCAATTGATGGACAGATAAAGTAGCGTTGTATGGTTCAACAACGGTATCGGACACCTTTGGTGATGGAAAGACGGAGAATGTCATCATCATTCTGTCTGGATATTCTTCACGAATCTTGGAGATGAGCAAAGTTCCCATACCAGATCCCGTACCTCCTCCCAAAGAGTGAGCAATTTGGAAACCTTGTAGACAGTCGCAACTTTCGGCTTCTTTACGTACAACGTCCAAAACGGAGTCGATAAGTTCAGCGCCTTCAGTGTAGTGACCCTTGGCCCAGTTGTTACCGGCACCAGTTTGACCAAAGACAAAGTTATCTGGACGGAAAATTTGACCGTATGGACCAGCACGGACAGAGTCCATAGTACCTGGTTCCAAATCCATGAGGATCGCGCGAGGAACATATCTGCCTCCAGTAGCTTCGTTATAATAAACGTTAATTCTTTCTAATTGGAGGTCAGAATCTCCATGGTATGTTCCAGTTGGGTCGACACCATGTTCATCAGAAATGACTTCCCAGAATTTGGCACCTATTTGGTTACCGCACTGTCCTGCTTGGATATGAACCTTAAAATACGTTAGCTAGTCGCGCGAGGTCGACTTACGATTTCACGCATGCTCTGCCTAGTTTCTTTTTTTCAAGTTTGATTTTAGCGTCTTGTTGGTAGTGCTAGACTTGGCGGGAAACTGAGTTTATTCGATTGGATACAGTGGTTTGTCAACTGGGTTTAGGTGGGACAATTAGCTATTCATCTAGAACACGATCTAGTTCTATAT
>JAESGV010000196.1_pt1 | contig 38726 bp, 24 predicted proteins | sample 9269781 | NCBI WGS metagenome assembly JAESGV01 (sample SAMN15741586, study PRJNA653496) | algae metagenome | isolation source: Tildeniella torsiva UHER 1998/13D and co-occurring heterotrophs from... | place: Slovakia: Slovak Paradise National Park, Hrabusice, Kosice Region | collected 2000-01-01
ACGAAACACCGACCGGCGCAGCAGCCACCGACGAGCACAGCTCCAACTTGCCATCGCGTTCCTACTCGCAGCCAAGCTCATCGACTGGGCCCAACGATGGAGCCCTATCCGCTGACCCTCTCAGGCGCCACCGGTGTGCCTAGGCCGTCTTCTCGCGGCCGCCCCGAACGAGCTGACCGACCGCACCACCGAGCGGGCGCAGCGTCGGCGGCAAACTGTGGGGTGAGCACCGCTGATCGCGGGTCGACCGCACACATGGACCGCCGCTGCATGGGCCGGGGTGCTCCCGGGAAGGTGACCTGCGTGACCATCGAGGCGCGAGACTCGCTTCTGGCCGACCGGTACCGCATCGGTGGACAGCTCGGTACCGGCGGCACCGGAAGGGTCTTCCGCGCGATCGATGAGCGGCTGAACCGGCCCGTCGCCATCAAGGTTCTCCGTGCCAGCCTGGCCACTCCGATGGACCGGGCTCGATGTGAGCGAGAGGCGCGGGCAGCCGCGCGCGTTGACCACCCGAACATCGTGAAGGTCTTCGATGTCGACACCTTGGGCGATGACTTCTTCATCGTGATGGAGCTGTGCGCCGGCTCCACGCTTGCCGCCCGCATCGCACGTCAACCTCTCACGACCGCCGAGACGATCGCGCTCGCCATGCCGCTGCTCGATGCCCTTGGCTGCGCCCACGCCGCCGGAGTCATCCATCGGGACATCAAACCGTCGAACATCTTGTTCACGCACACCGGAGTGCCGAAGCTCGCAGACTTCGGCATCGCACAGGTGCTCGACGAGAACACCATGTTCACGGGCACCGGGGAGGTGATCGGCACTGCGCCGTACTTGGCGCCCGAACGGCTCGCCGGCGGCCACGCCACGATCCGAACCGACCTGTACGCACTCGGGGTCGTGCTGTACGAGGCAGTGGCGGGTCGACGGCCCTACGACGGACAGAACTTCCTCGCCATTGCGCACGCGATCGCAAGGGCACGACCAGACCCACTCCCGATCCCACGAGGCGTCGCTGACCAGCGGCTCTACTTCGTGATCGAACGCTCGCTGCAACCAGACCCCGGGGATCGATTCCGATCCGCAGAGGAGATGGTCGCGACTCTCGGATCACCAGTGAGCAGCGCAGCACTCCCGGCCGAGCCGGCGACCGAACCGACCTCCCCCACCGCGCAGATGCCCGTTTCCCTGGCCCCTGAGAGCGAACTCGCCGATACCGGGACACCCACGCGGCTCGAACTACGGCCCGAGGCAGACTCGACCGACCCGAAGGGGCCACGCTCACGCTGGTTGAGGCTCTCCGCAGCCGCGATCCTTGCGGCGCTGATCATCATCGCAGTCGCGGTCGCACAATCCGGTTCGGGCAACCCACCAGCATCCACGAGCACGAGCACGAGCACGAGCACGCCCACGACCGCCGCGGTAGAGATCCCGTCCCCTCCGTCCTCGACGGATCCGACACCTCCCACCGAGCCACCGCAGAGCGACAAGGCCAGCGGTGCGGACCGCTCGGATACCAAGGATCAACGAGAGTCCCGAGGCGAGAACGCGAAGGGCAGAGGTAAGGAGTAGGTGGCCTGATGCCGGTAGCGAACCTGAGCGAACAGTGTGCCGTCGGCGATCGCCAACGATCCAGCAAGCGACGGCGCGGCTCCGGATCACCGATCGACCAGCAGCGAGGAACCTTCTGTCGCGTCGTCCCCGGCCGTCATCTGCAAGGGCCGGATCCTCCTGGGTTCGTTGTCGAGCCGACGAGACCGCAACGTAGTCAGGTCGTAGCGTTGGTTGCCGTGGAACCGATTGCGCGCGGCGAGATCGTTGACGTCTTGGTGGTGGAGAGCCCTGCGGGCGACCGGTACTTGACGACGTTCGCACTGGTCGGTGGCTACGAGCCGACGGCGGTCGGTACTCCCTTGGCGCTCGCGGTGGAGCCTGGTGGCTGTCCTGACGGCATCGAGGGCGGGAGCGCCTCCGGCGACGGGAAACGGATCGCGTTCACCCATCGTGGAGACGCTGATGTCGAAGGCTTCCTCGACACGGTGCTCGACGTCATCAACGAGCTCAATCGGAAGCTCGGCAAGGTCGGCTGACCCGATCAAGCTGCGAACGGTGGTGCGGGCAGAAGTCGGGCCCGTTCGATGCGGATCGGCCTGTCGTTGCGACCAGTGGAACACAGACTCGATCGGTTGCGAGCGGGTAGGTCCGGAACATGCGTCTGATCGATCTCCTCGCCGCGCTGACGGCAGCGCTGACGGTGGAGGGATTCGTGGTGATGATGCATCGACGCAACGGCTGAGACGTCGTCCGCTGAGCGGTGGCGCACTCTCGCCGACGCCACCCAGTCGGCTGGGCACTTGCTCCCATGTCGCGCCGACGATGCATGCGGCCACTGCGGAGCTGATCGCCGGCCTGTCTCACGGATCTGGCTGATTGCCCTGGACGTAGTCGGTGGGCAACTGACACCTGGACGCGGCGAAACCCCTGCATCTGCAGGGGTTTCGTGGTGTCGGAGGGGGGACTCCCCCGCCGGTTCGTGGGCGCTGACCCAACCGGGTGCTGTGAACAGCTCATCGGTAGGGCTCCTTGATCGGCTGCTGCGACGGTAACAGACCCTCATGACAGCAGGAAGGGTCGGAGCGCGATCGATCGACCACTCGGCTGTGGGGCAAGGGATCTGCTGCAGTGCTGCACCCACGAATGGTCCACCTGCGAGAGATCCTCCGGCGCTGACCTACACGACTTCGCGGACGTCGACAGTGCTAGACCGCCGGGCTGGCCCCTGCGCTGCTGGCGACGTTGCCGACGTGAGCGAACTCGCACCACGCCGTGAGGAATGGCGCGATCTCTTTCGAACACTCGCCTTCGGTTGCCTCGCGAGCGAGCAGGTTCGCGGTTGCAGACTGGAAGTCCTGGGCGCGGGCGAATCGATCAGCAGCGGTGAACACGGCCGCCGCATCTTCGACGGAACCAAGTTCGCGCAGCAGGAACCCGTACTCCTTCATCACGTCCAGGACTCCTGGCACGTCACCGTGAAGTAGGCGGGCGATTGCGAGGGCTTGCTGGCGAACTTCATTGGAATGACGGTCGGTATCGCCCAGCGCAGCCAGAGCCGCACCGAGTAACGCCTGACGGCCAGCGACGACTGAGTCCAGATCCGTGACTCCCGTGCTGTCATGCAACCGGATCCGTTCCAGTCGTACGACGGCGTCGAGCAGTTCCGACGGGGCTTCGAACAACGCGTCGACTCCCCGATCGCTTACAGAGGTGTACACCGCAGCGATGACCTGTGCAGCGGCGGACAGATCACCTACGCCGTCGAGCAGCTCCTCGTACGCAACCTCCGCTTGATCAGGCGACGCTGAGCCGAGTAGCTCGTGCGCAGACGATGGCCGTTGACGCTCTCGCAGCTGCTGCGCTCGCACGACTGCAGTTGACGATCCGCACTCCTCCACTACCTCAAGGAGCTGAAGCCAGTGCTGCCCATGATCCAACTGCGGACTCTCCAGCCAGCCGACGACGATGCCAGCCCTGTCGGGATGCCGAACGATCGTCTGACGAACTGATGCCAGTACTGCAGGGTCGCCGTTTGCGGAGAAGGCTTCGCACCCGAGCTCGATATCCCGCAGTGCGCTCGGAGAGACGGCGATGAGCCCGAGCGATGCGACGGTCTCTTCTCGAAGCGCCTCGTCACCGATCTGGTTGAGCAAACTTCCAAGCTGTCGGGCGAGTTCTCGAGCTCGGGTCCTGAGCTTGGGCTCTGATCCGTTGCTGGATGGTCGTGGCCGGCCGGGTGCCGGGACCACGTCTTTGAACACGGTGTCGCCGGTCATGTGCCAACGCTCGCCGGAACGCTCGAACAGGGCGGTCTGTCGCGTCAGGTGGGAGCGGATGGTGCTCAGTGCGAACAGGCGGTGCAGCGCGACAAGTTGCCAGACTTCGACGTCGCGGAGGCCGCCAGCACCGAACCTCCTGAACGCCTGAATGATCAGATCGAGTCCAGAGGCCGTGGCCTCAGCGTGCAGCGCTTCAACGTCCTCCCAGCGTCGCTCCGGTCGGTAGATGTCGTCTTCGCACTCCCACATCACCTCCACGCCGTCGACTCGCTCTCGGTGCAGCGTGCCGTCACGGCCAAGTTCGAGGATCCAGACGTCGTTGATCGTGTGCGGGTCCTCATGGATCGTTGCTTCGAACGACCCTGGTGCTCCAGGACTCAAATGCACTACTACGCCCGGGACGACCAGCCGCTGCTGGAAGAGGTCGCTCCCGCCATCGATCTGTACGTGCATGTCGTCTGCGACTGAGGCGCCGCGCGTTTCGCCGAAGATGTGAACTGACGCGAGTTGCCCCGGTCCGGCGAGGCTTCGCACGTCGGAACGTCGCAGCGGAAGTAGGCCGTGGGTGACGTCGTAGAACGACAGGACGCACCGTCGGCGTCGCGGCTCTTCCACCGGCTTCGGCTCATCTGCGTGAAGATCGACGTCCTCCACGGGCGCCTCGAAGCGCTGCTCGACGTTGAACTCCGACGCGATGGCGTCCCAGTCTGAACGAACGCGAGCCGGTGCCGGCCGTGGTGGCAGAGCGCCAGCAGCGACCGATTCTGGCACTGGGTCGATCTCGTCGATCAGCTGGGCTCCTGCGTTGACGTCGTTGGCCGTCCGCTCGGGGGCTGGAAGTTCGAATGCCTGGTCAGGAGTAGCTTCCTCGAGTGTGCTGGAGGACTGGCTACCGCTGAAGAACTCTGGGTCAGCGGCCAGGATCACATTGTCGACGGGCTCGCTGGCCTCAGCGGGGTGCTGTTCAACCGGGCTGAAGTCGTCGATGCTGATTTCCACTTCGGACTGGTCGAACGACACCGTGGAATCGGCCCGTAGCGGTGGCACCTCGTCGTAGTCCAATGCTTCAGCACCGGCCTGTGGGGTTGGGCTGTCGAGCACTTGGACAAGCAACGTCTTCTTGGATGAACCAACGCCGAACAGCATCGCGATGGAGTCAGCAACCGATCGGGTGTCTGCCTTAGCGGCCTGCAGGAGGAGTACGAATCGGCCTTGGTCGTCGGGGCCGAGGAAGCACGGCTCAGCCCAATTGGCCACCTCGATGTCGTCGCGCAGCGCCCTGATGGTGAGCTGGCTGACTGTGCGAACGACCGGAGGCCACTGCGTCGACAGAGATGCGAGGTCACCGTCACCGTTGGCCAGGAGGTACCTGTGCACGTTTTCGGCGTGCATCGACAGTCGCGGCGGCCATTTGGTGTCAACGCGCTCGCCCAAGGCAACCGGCTCGAGACGAACGGACGTCCGCAGGGACCGGATGGGCAGGGCGTCGAGTAGCTGCTCGGCAAGACCCATGCCCATCGCGACCGGAAGCGCCTCGGCAAGCCTTCGCGAAGTCGATGGCGGATAGTCGGCGCGGTAGGCGTCTTCGGGCCGCGTGAGTCCTTGCGATGTCGGGACGCATCGACGGTTGACGAGTTGGTCAGTGGGGGCGTTGCCGTCGGCGTAGAGCTCACCAAGGGACTCGAACCTGTTTCGGGCCAACGCCATTGCTCGCTCGTCAGGGTCGGCTAGTTCCGACAGTTCGTCGAGGACCTCTATGTGATCCCGCCACGTCACTTCGCCGTCGCTAGCCACTTTGACGGCCGCGAGCAGCCGGCGGTGACTCGCGACGAACTCGTCGGGCAACTTGCGGCGCAGATGGCCCCACAGCCGCGCTCGCGATTGGTCGACCAAGGATCGTGGGGCGATGAGTTCACCGTTGGCCGGGATGAACGCCACGTCTCGGAGCGGGGCGAGCGCCACGGCGTTCTGCTGGGTCGCTGCAACACGGTCGAGTTGGTAGAAGTACTGCGGCGGCAGCGCCTTCTGAGTCTCTGCCGAGCGCTCCGCGAGCGCAACGTACTCCTCGGCTGACAAGGACCCACGGATTCCGAGCGCATCACGGAGGCGAGCGCTGGACTGGCGAATCCCTTTGGGGCTGTGGAATAGAAGGTCGGCGAACGCCAGGGTCGGATCCACCAGATCCTTGGGCGCCTTGCGCTCGTGCCCGGGGTGCGCTGGCAGCCATGGGATGGAGCTCAGCGCGTGCAGCTGGTGATCAGCGATGTCGGTCTCGAAATCGAGGTAGTCCCAAAGTGTGGTCGCAGGATCGCTCTCGTCCTGAAGCGGTTGCTCGGCGATCCAACGCGCGAGGTCTGCAAGTTCGTCGGCATCCGGAACCGACGACGCTCCGAGATCCGTCAGGATCCGTCGGAGACCACCGACCTCTGCGATCAAGTTGGCAACTGACCGGTCGCCCAACCCGCCCGGCAGCGGCCGCTTGGGCATGAGCACGTCTGCAGGTACCCTCAGCTTGCCGTCGAGACATGGCACGAACGCTGCTTGGGCGAGGCGGTCCCGCTGGACGGGTCGCAGCTTTCTCCAGCATTCGACGAGATCCTCTAGTAGCCCGAGGATTTCGGTCCTGTCAGCTGGCGGGTGTTCGCAACCTGCAACCGTCTCCTCGGTCGAGTCGAGGCGAACGCGACCGAGCGACTCCGTCAGAACGGCTTGCGCGCGGCGGCCCGCAGTCGTGGTGGTGTCGATGGCTCTCGGTGCGAGCACTCGGGGCTTCTGGTCTTTGCGAATGACTCCAGCCTCGGATGAGAGGTAGAGATTCGTGAGCGCTCTCGGAGTGCCGTCGGCTGCCGGCCAGATCTCGGCGACTGTGAGGTCAGCGAAGTCGGAGGCGTCCGCCAGACGGGAGTCGATCAGGAGGTCCGCTGCAAGCAGGAGCGGGAGTGTGTCCTTCACGGGGTTCCACTTCGGTGCGCCGAGGACGTACTCGGTCAGTGTCCGGGCGCTGAATCGCCGGATGTCACCGCCGGACAGTTCAACCGAGTCGATTGACTCGTGCAGGCATCGAGCGCCACAACGTTCTAGGAGCTCGACTACCTCTGCCCGGTGCGGCGAGGAGGGGACTCCCACGATTGTCGTGGAACCGAAGCTCCTCACGGTCTTGCCAGGGTCGACAGCGAGCGGCAGACCGGCTGATCCTTCTCGAGCGACGTCTGCAAGTTCGAGTGCGTCAGAGACCCTGGCAAGGGTGCTCAGGCAGCCGATGCTCGGGCTCGGAACACGCTTTCCTTCGAGCGTCCGTGCGTTTGTCTGGAGTACGTCTCGAAACCATGAGCTGTCAGTCAGCGGCGCGTAGGCCCACGCGATCGTGTTTGCGAGTTCTGGATGGACACCTCGGGTCGAGAGCCCCTTCACGAGGTTCGAGATCTGAGGAGTTGGCTTTCGAAGAACGCCGGTCCCAAGCGGGTACAACCGGTCGTCGGATCCAGCTGCAAGGGTTGCGCCCTTGACGGTCTCACCCTCAGTGGCGAGGTACGTGAGGAGTCGTTTCAGCTTGCTCACCGAGTTCATGAATTCTGGTGCGTCGGTGAGGTGGACTTCGCCGTCGGGTGCGTTCTTGGCAACCCACCGTGCGACATCCTTCGGTTCCCAGCGCCGAACTCCCCATCGGCGCAGGAGCTGCCGAAGCTCGGGTTGAACGGTTGCTGCCGCGTTCTCGATGTAGGTGCCGAGCAGCTCATCGGCTTCGTCGTCCAGCCAGACAAGGTCCGCACCGCGGTGGAAAGCGCCCGCTCGGTTGGGGACCACTGCTCTCGGTATGGCCCTGCGGTCGAGGTGATCGAGAAGGTCACTCGATCGCCGCTGGATATCGGTCGTTCCGCCCGTCGTGCCAGCGAACCACAGCGCGCGGGCCTCCCAGGACATCGGGATCTCACATGCGAACAGCGCTTCGAGGTTCTCGCCGATCGTCTCGCCGAGACGGGAATACACGAGGTCGTTCCATGCTCCGTGCGCCCCACCGTTCACGATGGAGCGCCGGTCCATCGCGGCGAAGAAGTGAGCGTTGATGGAGAAGGGAAGGCCCGTGGTCGTCTCGGTCGGAAACGTGCAGAACACCCTGCCGGGCTCAGCGGTGTCCCCCAGGGGGAACGCTGCCGTCACATGTGGGTTGCGCCCACTTGGCGGGTTCGGCATCTCCGAGCTGAGCCTCAGATGCTCTGACACCGAGCAGTGCTCATCGCGCATCAGCGTGATGTCCACGCGGTCGATGCCTGGACTCAGCTGGTGGACGGTGCGAGACCCTCGGTCCTCAGTGCCATCCAGTCGGACAACGACGATCTCGTCCAATGCCTCCGTGAAGAGGAGCAGGTCCGCAATCTGACGGGCGAAGTCATCTTCGAGGGCGCTGAGCATGGAAGTGCTGACCGCAGACACCTCCAGGCGAGCGCCTGCCGACGTCTGCTCGCGACGGAGCGGCAGAGTGAATCGTGTTCCGTCAATCGTTTCACTGGCTCGCTCGAACTCCGCTGGACCGCCGCTGAACTGGTCGATTCTGACGGTTCTGCTTCCAGAGGTAACGATCGGTGCGTCCGTGAGGTGCAGCACACTCCAGAACCCGACTCCGAACTCGCCGGTCTGCTTCTCATCTGCTGCCTTGCCTCTGGAGCTTGTCTTCGCAAGGCGGTTCCAGTCATCGTCGGTCAGGATCGAAGGGTTCTCGATCCTGATCTCGTGCTCTTCGACAGAGACCCACAGACGACCGACGCGCCCCTGCTTGCGGCATGCGTCGTCTGCGTTCTGGGCCTGTTCCCGAAGGATCGAACTCGGTTCGTAGCCTGACAGCAGTCCCGCGAGGAACCCGACAGTGTCGACGCCGGTCTCGAGGGTGCCGAGATCGCCGTTGTCGTGGACGCTCATGAGCTGACCAGCCCGAGGTCAAGGCGACGCACGCCGACGTCGCTCAGAGCCGGGTACGAGTACCGCTCCAGCCCAGTGCCGTGACCATTGCTCACCTCGAACTGGCGAGTCGTCAAGCAGCCATCCAGGTCCAAGGTCTCGAACGCGGCGCGGATCTTGTCCGTTGGGTTCGTCAGCAGGCTGAGAGAGGCCCAGTACGGACTCGCCTCTGCGCGCCGAATTCTCCGTTGGCGGTTGACGCCTTCGGTGTAGCGCCCAAGCTGGAATCGGTCTCCGGCGAGCACGCACCGCAGTGCGGAGCGACCGTACGGGGCGCGCCCGGCGGCAACCTCCGACTCGTTCCACTGGACGGCGTACATGCAGGTGAGCTGCACGTCCATGAGCCGGTCGGCTGCCGGCACCAAGTCCAGTGGAAGGTCGAGCCACGGGCGCGGCAGCGACGGGTCACACACGTCGCAGACGCCGCACGCCTGCATGCCGTGCACAGGCTCACCGAGGTACATGCGAATTGTCATCTGGCGGCACCGCTTCCTCTCCGAGGCGAATTCCATCATCTGATCGAGCTTGTTGTACATCTGCTCTGTGACAACTGCGGTCGACGGGGTTCGCCGACCCTGCGTCTCGTGAATCACGATGGACGCCATCCGTCGAACCGGACGGAACACGAGAGTTCCTTCGCGGCTCTCATCGATGAATCGTTGTTCGAGCTCCGCAGCGGTGTCGCTGTGCCTGTCCGCCAACTCGACCAGATCGACGATTGCGGGAACCATCGATGTCATGGCTGCGGCGTCGCACACTGCCGCTACCACTCCGTCACGCGGAGGCTCCAGAAGCAGAACCGAAGCCACAGTGCTCTGGTCGGGTCCGCGCTCTAAGAGACCGTCCGCTTCGAGGTAGTGCAGCACGACTCTCGCCTGCACTTCTTCAAGCCCAAGCTGAGCAGCGAGCTCCTCGAGGTCGACGAGGTGGCGACCGAGGCCCTTCTCGCGAAGCAGTGCTGTTGCCTCTTCGAGCGCAGAGTCGAGCTCGCCGACCTGGTCGATGAACCACTCCTGTGTCCGACGGTCCGATGCGGCGATCGGCATCAGTAGGCACCAAGAAGGCTCACCGTCGCGTCCGGCACGACCCGCTTCTTGGTAGTAGCTCTCCAGATCGGCTGGGCAGCCGAGATGCACTACGTACCTCACGTCGGAACGGTCGATTCCCATTCCGAAAGCCTTGGTTGCGACGATGACATCTACCTCGCCGTCCCTGAACAGTTCTTCGACGTTCTGGCGGCTCCACGGATCGAGTCGACCGTGGTAGGCGCGAGCAATCATGCCCGCCTGTTGCAGTTGTGCAGCGACCTGCTCAGCGAGTGCGACAGTCGAGACGTAGACGATGGCTGCTTCAGAGCGCCGCTCGGCCGATGCGAGTATCCGGATGAGGTGACGGAGCCGCTCCTTGTTGTTCGTGAACCGGTCCCCAGGGATCCGGGGGTCGTTGCCAAGTACTACCAGTCGAAGATTGGGCCGGATTGCCGGCGTGGAGATCTTGCCGGCCGATTCGATCCTCAACGCACGCCGCATGTCGATCTCGATCTCCGGCGTAGCGGTGGCGGTCAGCGCTGCGAGCGGGACACTCTCATGTCCAGAACGGTCGAGAGAGGCGCGGATGGCCAGGAAGTCCGGGCGGAAGCTAGGTCCCCACAGTGAGACGCAGTGTGCCTCGTCCACCACCAAGCGGCGTAGGTCGAACGAGCGAAGGTGGTCGAGAAAGACTGGGTCACGCAGCCGTTCCGGCGCGACATACAGCAAAGAGATCGCTCCGCTGCGGGCACGCCGGAGGACCTCGTCGCGTTCGTCGGCGGTCATCTGACCGACCAGCGCGCCGACCTGGCGGATGCCTCGATCGAGCAGGTTCTCGACCTGGTCCCGCATGAGGGCAACGAGTGGCGACACGACAAGCGTGAGTCCGTCACCAACCAAGGCGGACAGCTGAAATGGGAGGCTCTTTCCCGCGCCAGTTGGGAGAATGCCCAACACGTCCTCCCCGTCATGGATGCGCCAGAAGAGGTCCTCTTGCTCGGTTGATCTGAAGTCGTGGAACCCGAATGCTGTGTTGAGAGCGGTCAAGACGTCGCCTCGTCGACTTGCTCGGTCACCGCTGCGAGCGACGTGCGGCACTTCCATTGCGAGTGAGGGTGTCGATGAGGGCAAGTCCAGCAAGAACTGTCGACCTTGCGCGCTGATCAGGCCTGGGAGTGAGCGGTCAATGTGTGCGTAGAAGGAGCTGCGTGACTGCTCGGCGTCGAGGTTCCTCGGTCGGTAGCCGGGCAATGAGGACAGGACCGAATCCCGGTACGGCTTGGAGTGGAGCCGCCGATCCAGAATGACTACCGCCCCCCGGTCGCTTGGCCGCCGAACGAGGCGGCCGAAACCTTGCTTCAGCGCGATCGTCATCGACGGCAGCAAGTACTCCGCGAACTCGTTGCGACTTTGGCGGCGCAGAAGCTCGAGCCGCGCTTCTGTCACGGGATCTCGCAGGTGAGGGAACGGCAGCTTCTCGATCTCGACGAACGAGAGCGAGTCGCCCGGCACGTCGATTCCCTGCCAGAACGATCGAGTCCCAAGTAGGACAGCCTCGGAACGTGATCGGAACTCCTCGAGAAGCGCAGCCCGGGGTCCGTCGCCCTGGGCGAGAACCGGGAGCCCACGGTGTGCGAGCGCGTCCGCGATTAGCTCTCGCACGTCGCGCAGTCGCGTAGTGGCGGTGAACAACGCCAGCATCCGGCCATCGCCGAACTGGGCCATGGCGTTGAGTTCATCCGCCGTCTCGGCTTGGAACTCTGGCATGAACCTTGGAACTGGAATCGCGTCGAACCAGCGGGCAATCCCCAGCACGACGTTGTCGTCGAAGTTGAAGTCACTCTCGAGAGCGCACGCACCGCCCGGAATGTGTGACCTCAAGCCGAGCCGGTCAACGACGAACCCGAAGTCGTTGCCGCCGGTCTGCAGCGTCGCTGACAGGAGCGCGAAGCCCTCAAGCGTCTCCCACGTCTCCTGCAGGAGTGGCGCAACCTCAACTGGAGAACGAGCCAATCTCCATCCGCCACGCTCACGTGATTCGATCTCGATGAAGTGAACGAACGCTGTTTCGCGAACCGCAGGGATCTTCCCCAACAGCTCATCGTGTTCCCTCGCCTGGACCTGCAGAGCTGCGAGATCGTCCCGCGTCAAGCGGTCGAGCGTTGGATACGCCGACAGCTCGGCGAGTGCCGAGGTCAGGCGCTGCAGCGTGTCGTGAAGATCTCGCAGTGCGTCTGAGGCACGGAGCCACGCACCAGGATGCAGCGAAGCTGGCGCACGGCGGAGGCGCACCGATCCGCCGCGCTCATCGTCAGCGTCAGGCGAGATAGCGCGAGCGAACTCAGCGAGCGGGTCGCGAGTCGCGATCGCTGTCGAGCGCAGTCGACGAGCCAGCTGAGTGGCTGCAGCGACGTCACCTCCCGCGTGCCGCACCGCAGATAGCAGGCCGCCGCGACCTGGAGGAACCAGCCGATCGCTAAGTGCAAGCAGCTGCGTGGAGCCGATCTCTTCGGTGAGCGCCAAAGTGGCCATGCCCTCTAGGTCATGGGCCTCGTCGATCACTGCGAGCTCGACGGGTTGCAGATCCTCCGGTGGCGCCACCCACAGCACCTGGTTCATCACGACAACATCGGCGGCATTGGCGGCATCAATCGCGCGCGAGCGGCCGCACTCCGCGTGGCCGCATGCGACTGCGACCTCATCGACGATCGCCAAAGACCCGGGAACTCGATGCAGAAGCCACGCAGGGACTTCATCTCTTGTGGCGAGCGGCTGCTGCTGGACCAGCGTGGTGAGAACCGCCACTGCGTACCGGAGGTCCAAAGGCGCGTCGGCGATATCGACACCGAGTCGTTGGAGGCGACGCAAGCAGAAGTAGTTGCCCGCACCCTTCAGCACAGCGACCGTGGCATGGGTGTCCACCACGCGGTCGATGTCGGCGAACTCCTCCAACAGCTGGTCCTGCAAGTTCTTGAAGGCGGTGACGATGGCCACGCGGCGCCCCCGCGTCACTGCCGCCAGCGACGCCGAGAGGTACGCCAGCGTCTTGCCAGTCCCAGTCGGCGCTTCGATCACTGCCGATTCACCGCGGAGCGCGCGATCACTCCACAACGTCGCCTCTCGCTGAGTCCGCCGAAGCTCGCGACCGGTGGCTCCGATGATCTCCTCCAGAATCTCGGTACCGGATTCCCCGACCAGTGCCGGCCGCTCGCGGGTGGACACCATGCCCGTCCGATCTGCTGGAGACTCAGCGGCTGGCAACTCAGGGAGGAGCGCAGCGACCTCTTCACTCACACCAGTTCGAAGCCCCTGCGTGGTCTCAAGGTGAACCTTCGCCGCGAGCTGACAGTCGACGAGTGCGTCGTGCAGATGCTCCTCGGATGGAATGGGTCCATCGACCGGAATCGACCTCAGAGGCTGTTGGACGATGTCGAGTCGCTCTGCGACATCGCTCAGTCGATGGGGACCCCCGGGAAGTACCAGAAGAGCGACTGCCAAGGCGTCTACATGTCGGTCATGTTGCCACCCAGCACGCGAGAGGAACTCGATGTCGAACGCTGCGTTCCATGCGACGGCAGCATCCTCCCCCACGAAATCCGCCAGATCGCTGAGCGCCTCATCGATCGACACGAGGTCCGCTGCGGGAACTGTCTCCCAGCCCATCCGAAGCTGTAGGGATGGTGGCACGGTTGCCGACTTCGTCCGCACATGTCGGTTGAATCCCGCCACGAGTGCCCCTTCACGAACTCGAACGGCGGCGACCTGGACGATCTCGTCAGTGTCGAACGACGTTCCGGTTGTCTCGACGTCGATCACTGCGAACTCCGCGTTCAGAGCGCCGTCGACCAGGGGGTCAATCTCCTGTCTGGGCTCTGCAACAGACGTAGCCACCTGGACCGACCGCTCGGAGAGATCCCAGCCGCCGTTCCCGAGGGGTCGGAACAAATCTGGACGCGAGCGAAGCTGACGTTCGATCGCCTCCGACGGCACGTTGACGCCTCGGCGCCGAAGCGCTTGACGGAGACGATCGGGACTCAGCGCTCCTGTCTCGTCGAGCACGCTCCGCATCGCATCTTCGAGCGGGGTCACCCGGTGACCGCACCTTCACAACGCCGATCGCAGACCCCGGCGGAACTCTCGACGGGCAAGGCGACGCGTCCAGCCCCCACACATGCGTCATGCGAATCCACGCCACTCTGAAGATGCACCCGCCAACCCTCCGAGGCAGAGGGTACAGAATCTGGAATCGACTTCGATTGTTTCAGGCTGGGGGAGGCGATCAGACCCGCGTCGCCATGTGGAACTCCTCCCGATTCGATCGACTCAGACGCAAGTTCGCCCCGCTTGGGAGCGAGAGCACGGGTGCACTCGGCCAACGTGGGCCCAGGTCTGGGGCGACGCTCCCCCAGTGGTCGCCACAGGCCCGAGAAGGCGTTGCACACGAGCCGACTTGTGAGTCGCCTTGTCGCGGTGGGCGGCGCTCGAAGATCGAGCGCAGCTCATGGTTGCCGACCACAAGACGCGCTCGACAAGTGCGTGGCCAGCGATTGGCGGCCACGAACAGCCGGCGAGAACGCCGACCCTCAGCTAAGGCGCTGGCGGCCAGTACGTGACCGGGTTCTGGGCGCTCTTGGTCCGCGGGACACGGCGGCCGAGTGGACCGACGTACGCGTCGAACACGCCGCCCGACCTGAGCAGCTTCCCTGCAAACAGCCACCGACCGTCGTCGCGCGAGGTCCAGGACTCGGCGTCAATCTCGAGGACAGCTCGGGTCACGCCCTCGTGAACCGCTACAGCGTGGTGTACCCCGCGACGCTCGATGCTCCGCGGGCTCAGGCGCCACCAAGCGCGCACTGAGTCATGGAGTTCGGCGTCAGACACTCCGCGACGCCATCCCTTGCCGACACGCCAGCGGTTCCCTTCCATGCGGTCCTTCTCGTCGGTCCACCGTCCGAGTCTGATGAGCACCGCTGGCGGCTCTGAACCGTCGAGTACGGGCGCTCCGTAGCGGGTGATCACTTCGTCCAGGGGCGCTCGGCCTCTGTCGTGGTCGTGGCCTCCGACGGCGTTCGTGAGGTCCGGCAGCGTTGCGATGAGTGCTGCTTCGATCATGAACGCCTGATCCTCAGTCAGGCCGTGGCGGACGATGTCGACCTCGGGTTCGGCGCCGGCGGCGCGGATCTTGCGTATCCGTTTCTGGGTGGCGCTCCGCGTGCGGTGGTCCTCGCCACTGAGTTCAGCCTTCAGGTCGCCGATGTAGAGGTGGGAGACGGCTCGTGCGCCGATCCCCTTGCCAACGTAGAATGGGACCGGCGGCTCTGCACCGACCGGGTCGAGCAGCACGTACACATATGACTTGAGCGCTTCGGCGACCTCGGCCGGAATGGTCTGCTTCACCCGGGGCGTCCCTCTGGATGCCATCAGAACGCCGGTGGGCAGACGGCGGACACCAGGGCGTCGAGCGAGCGACCTGATGCAACGTATCTGGCCAACAGGTCGTGCCGTTCTGGCTCGTCCCGTCGCCAGAGATGCCCTGTCCACGTGTCCACGACGAACGACGGTTCGGTGAGCCCGAACAGCCCTGCTGGCCCGGTGGGACCGGCGAACCAGAAGCGGTACTCGCGAGAGCCTTCGAGATCGCCTTCCACCCGTGCAGCCCACTCGGCTGCGCCTGGAAACTGCTCGAACAGCTCTGAGCGCACTCCGAGCCCGTAGGAAGAGTCCGCCGCACCGTTGACCACGTCCCAACATGCCGGCCCAAACGCCGAGCGTTCCAAGAACGCCGCGATCACCAGCGGACCGATCGTCGAGCTCGCAGTAGTCGGTGTCCGCGAGGGCACAGAGAGGTGCTCCGCGAGTTCGAGCTGTTCGACGACGTAGCTACGACGATTCTCACAGAGCAGGACCTCGAGCCAGTTGAACCGCTCACCGTCACCATCCGCACTGAACCAGCTGCCGTGGGTCAAGTGCGTGCCGGGGTCAAGGTTCATGTGCACGACGACCTCCGGACCACGACCGTCCGTGACGCGATAGACGGATACGCAGTTGTACTGGCCTCCGCCGGGGTGGGTCTCGATCACCCTCAGCTCGCCCGGATGACGTCGGACAAGCTCCGACGCGATCCACCACGCCAACGCTTGTGAGAGCTGCGTGTTGGCGACCGGGCACTGCTCACCAGCAGCGTGCAGCTCTTCATCAAATCGAATCTCTCCCATGGACCGGCACGGTACTCAACCGCAGTGACAGGACCTCGCAAGCATGGCGAACAGGCCAACATGCACCCACGCGACTGGGACCAGGCGTCCGCGGGACCTCATCGTCGAGTTGGACGAGAAACGTCACCTCGAATCGATAGGGCAGAGTGTGGAGCATCTGACGCTCGAAGCAGAGAGCCGGCACGAGAGGCAGCGAAATGGCGCAGGGCGGGACGAGGAAGAGTCGACGGTTCTCCTGGTCGGCGGTTGACCCAGCGGTGATCCGAGCGACTCTCGGACAGGTCTACCGAGACCACGACGATCGAGAAGCGGCGAAGCAGGCAGCGAAGCTGTCCGATGCCGCAGCGTTCGCTACCGCGACTGAGAGGCTCGGTGAACCGCCGAGGGCGCAGGCCTTCACCGGTGACGTGGTCGAGGTACTCCGCAAGAAGTGGCTCCCAGTGGCCGACGAATCGGTCCTTGACGACCTGACGCGCAATGTGCGCCATGGCCTGTCGGGCGACGCGCTCGCTGAGCCTGTCGGCTCAAGAACAGCGCAGATCCGTTTCCTACGGAACCGGAAGATGACCGGCCGACTGAAACGGGAGTTCCGGTCAGCGTTCATTTCAGCGCACAAGACGATCAAGTACGTCCCGGTAACGACCTCGACCAAACAGTGGCCGGTCGACCGGATCAGCATCGCAGGCCAAGGCTCGGAGCCGCGTGTCCCGTACCCGCATCAGGAGAGCGCGATCGCTGCGCTCCACGACCTCTTGCGGCGGGAGGGTCGCCTTCGAGGCCGGCTCGTCCTGCCGACCGGATCCGGCAAGACCGCCACCATGGTCAGCTGGGTTCTCGATGAACTCGCTGCTGACCCGTCGCTCCGGGTGCTCTGGCTCGTCCACCAGCAGGAGCTCGTAGACCAGGCGATGCTCGCGTTCATCGATTTGGCGAAGTGCCAGACGAGCGGATTCGAGCGCAGCGGTCGTTGCATCCACTCCGGCGCATCGGCACTGTCCACATTGGCCGATCCGGACCTGACAGTCGCGTGTCTCACCTATCAGTCGTTTCGGAAGATGGACTCCAAGAAGCGTCGAACACTCGAGCGATTCCTGGCGGCGCCAACCATCGTCATCGTCGACGAGGCGCACCATGCCGGGGCGACGACATACGACGAGCTGCTCGATCTGATCGAGAGAAGCAGCAACGTCCGAGCGATGATCGGCCTGACTGCCACGCCGTTTCCTGCGGGTGCGGCACGTGCTCGCTTTCAGCGGCGTTTCCCGACGGTGATCGCGGAGCGCACAGCAGGTGAGCTCGTCCAGAGCGGCATCCTGGCCCGGCCGGTGGTCACGACCGTCGCTACCCACGAGATTCCCGAGATGACAGCGAGAGAGGTCGCACAAGCCAGCAGAGGTGAGATCCCCGACGAGGTGCTCGGGCGACTCAACATCGACCGGCGCAACCAGCTCATCGTCAAGACATGGTTGCAGTCCCCCGAGAAGTGGGACAAGACGTTGATGTTCGCGACTCGTATCGACCACGCGAACGAACTCGCCACGATGCTCAACGGTCAAGGCGTATCGGCGCGGGCGTTGCACTCCCGGACCCCCGACAGGGGCGGCACCCTCACATGGTTCAAGAACGCCGAAGGACCCACTGTGCTCGTCTCGGTCGGAATGCTCACTGAGGGCGTCGACCTCCCCGACGCCCATTCCGCGTTTCTCGCCCGACCGACCACGAGTCCGATCCTGATGCGACAGATGGTCGGGCGAGTCCTGCGAGGTCCGGCCGCCGGCGGGAGCGACGAAGCAGAGGTCGTGCACTTCAGAGACGATTGGCAATCGCTGCCAGATGTGCTCGAGCCATCGGACGTGCTCCTCGAGGCGGTCGAAGCACCCGACTCCCCCGGCGTTCGATCGTGGGCACCCGGGCCGATCGTCGACGACGACGAGTTGGCGATCCGAGCCGACCTCGCCGCTCAGATACGCCGGGCCTACGACTCGCTGGGCACCTTGTTCAGCACTGATGACGACGACCCGTTCAACGATGTACCACCGGCCGTGCTTGCCGCCTCGACTCACGTCGTCGGCTACTACGACCTCGGCGACACAGTGATTCCCGTCTTCAGTCACCAGGCAGACGGATACCGCCAACTCCTGGCCGAACACGACTACAGCTTCCAGGGCTGGAGCTTCCTGTCGCACTTCGAGGACACCCCGCCGCCGTACCCCTCCAAGCGATCCGTCGCGGCGCTGGTCGACTACGCACGCAACGGCGGGGAAATCGAGCTCGTTCCGGTCGCGATCAGCATCGGGCCGCGAGCCGCAGCGAAAGAGCTCGTTGAATCCGGACCGATGACCGAGACCGAACGTTTCGCACGTATCGCCTCCCACTACGAGCGCTCTGCGAACCGCCTCGCATTCGCGTCGGTCGAGGCCTTCGAAGAGCGCGTCAACCAGGACCTCTCACGGTTCCGTGACAACGGCCGCCCCCGGCTCGACGCCGAGTCAGCGCTACCCCGAGTCGATCAGTCGAAACTGCCAACTCTTCCTCGAGCCAACCGAGGACTCGGAGCTGCAACTGCCCTCGCCGTTGCAGCGATCAAGCGGCTCCCAGCGCAGTACGGCGACCACCTGCAACGAGAGCCCACTCCGGACTGGACGAGTCGCGTGGTCGAATCCACGCTCGCGCACTGGAGCCTGAAGCCCGCTGGGAAGGGCAAGGGAACCGCCACGATCAGGGTCAACCGCCTTCTACGAACAACGCCCGAGCACGTGCCCGACGAGATGCTCGGCTATCTCGTCTACCACGAGCTCCTTCACCACATCCTTCCCAGTCAGGGCCACGATGCGGAGTTTCGCGAACTCGAAGCCCACTGGCCCAACGCCCTCGACTGGGACCTTCGCTACGACACGCTGGATCAGCATTGGGACACCCGATCATCGAGCTACCCCTCTGACCAGGAGCCATAGGTCGACGCGCTCACTCGGCGCCAAGAAGAGCTGCTCGAGGTGCGGCGGGTGACGCTCGCAACCAAGGAGTCGGCGATCTCCGAAACGTGCTCGGCCTCGGCTATGCGAAGGAGCAACAGCTCGGCCGACATGCCCGATCAGTGTCACATTCAGCCCCTAGGTTCTCGCCGAGCCATGCAGAAGGGCTGGAGCGTTGAACGATCAGAAACGAACGTGGGATCTGAGTCAGCTCAGCCCGTACGAACGGCAGGCCTGGCAGGGAATCCAGGACTGGCAAGACAACCCGGCGCGTCACCGCCTCGTCTCGGAGAAGTCCCGGCAGAGGGCGAGACGGATCGGCCAGAGCGCCGCGAACACGTGGAAAGAGATCCCCGGAAGCGCCCAGCTCGATGAAGTGGTGGAGCACGTGCTCGCCGGCGGCAACGAAGCCATAACAGATGCGGTGACTGCATCCTTGCGGAGAGATCGGATTCTCCAGGCCGCACGAGACTCCGGCGCCTCCGTCGAGGAGCTCTCCGATCTGCGAGACCTGGACCTTGAGGTCCTCGACAAGATCTGCCCGAGCTGAACGTCCGGTACGCAGCGGCGTCGGCGGCGACCGGTGCAGGGTCAGGGTTCGTCGCTGGCGGAGGAACTGCGGCGATCCTCGGCACCGCAGGGGTAGCCGCTGCACCTGGGGCGTTGGCCGTCACCGGAGCGCTCGCGGCTGACGTCGTCGCGACGATCGCCCTGGCCGCACGAGTAGTCACCCACTACGCCGGCTACTACGGCTACGACGCACGCCAGGAAGAAGAGAAGGCGGTGCTCCTCGCTGTCATCGGCGTCGGCGTCGTAGGGGAAGGAGCAGCCAAGCAGGCCGCGATGCTCCATGTTCGACAGGTAGCGATGATGGTTGCCCGGCGAGCGGCGTGGAAGGAGCTCGGTGAAGAAGCGATCGTCAAGCTGATCCAGACCTTGTTCGCGAAGCTGAGTGTGAACCTGACCAAGCGGAAGCTCGCGCAGGCACTGCCCGTTGCTGGAATCGCAATCGGCGCTGGCTTCAACTACGCGCTCATGCGGAAGGTCGGCACTGCCGCCTCTTTCGCATACCGCGAACGCTTCCTCATCGAGAAATACGGGCTTGACTCCGGTGGACCCACTCCAGACCTTGCTGACGTCATCGACGTCGAGAGCCTTGAGGACGTGTCGGCGACCCTCGAACTTCCCGGCGAATCCGACGCGTAGGCAACCGCCGCCTGAGCAACCACCTCCACATCGCATCGCTGCAGACCCTTGCGGTCTCAGCTCAACGTAGGTCGGGTTGCGGTCACACCTCTGAGGTGCTGCGGGCCGAATACCTCCGTATGCCCGCCTCGACTGAAGGATCGTCTGCGGCAGGTTGTGTACGGAGTCGGGTCCCGGACGTCGACACCTCTGTCCGTTGACCCGAGGCTGCCAGACCTCAGCCGGGACATCCCACCTGCCGCCACGCGATCACCCAGCCGTCCGCTCGATGCACTCCAACAGCTCGGCACTCGAGACCAACCACTCGTCCAGCTCAACGCTCTCGCCGACGCGAACCGGGCCAGGACAAGCCGGGAGCAACTTCACCTTCGACGGCTCAGCTGACAAGGAGGTGAACAGACTTGCTGCCACCGGCTCTCGAGCCGATTTGTTCAACGAGCACATGAGATCCAGCGCTGCGCCGTCAGGCACCGCCACCCAGTCCGTGAGTGCAGCGACACCAACTCGGAACTCAGCGCGCCATCTGCGCTCGATCCGCGTCCTGCCCTCGTCCCGAGGCTCGCGAATCTCTTCGAAGGTCACGAATCCAGCGCGGACCGCTGCCAGTTCGGCCTTGACGGCTGCGTCCTGAACGTAGGAACGACGGCCGAATGCGGAACGCATCAGCCCATCTGGCGACACCATCGCCCACAGCATCGTGCGCATCCGCGGCGATCGTCTGCTCGCGGCGTTGACAAGGTCGATGTAGTCCTCGGCGGCGAGCAGCGAGGTGAACCGATCTTCGCGGGTTTCCGCTGAAGTCATGCACTGGACCGTCCCCGGGGCAACGCAGCGCGCAATCAATGACAAGCAGGCGGGTCCGGGTGGCCACAGGACTCTGCCGGGCTTCGGCTCGACGCCTGAGGCGAGGCACCCCACCGGTGCGCAGGGACGGTTGGCTCAAGCGGAACGGGGCCGGCGAACGTACGCGAGACTCCTCCGGCGACAGAGCGCCGCCGGAGGGGATTCACTGTGGAGAAGAAGTTCGCGAGCGATGAAATACCGCTGAGTCAGATCCTTGACCAAGCGGCCTGCGGCGAACTGCAGCTGCCTGACTTCCAGCGGGGGTGGGTCTGGGACGACGACCACATTGTGTCGTTGCTTGCTTCGATCTCTTTGTCGTTCCCGATCGGGGCAGTCATGACGCTGCAGACGGGAAATCCGACGGTGCGGTTCCGCCCACGGCTCCTTGAGGGGGTCACGCTGAGCGAGCAGCCGGAGCCGGACCTCCTGCTCTTGGACGGCCAGCAGCGCACCACGTCGCTCTACCTGGCTCTGAAGTCCAAGGAGCCGGTCCCGACTCGCGACTCGCGCGGCAGGAACCTCCGCCGCCACTACTACGCCGACATCAACAAGTGCATCGATCCCGAGGTCGACCGCGAGGACGGTGCGATCCTGGGTGTCGATGCGACCCGTCGCCAGATGGTCGACTTCGGCCGGGAAGCCGCTCTCGACCTGTCCACCCGCGAGCTTGAAGTTGCCGCAGAGCACTTCCCGCTCGACATCGTTCTGGACGCGAACGCCACGATGGAGTGGCAGTTCCTGTACATCCAGCACGGCCCCGGTGGTGAGGACGCTCAGACCGGGCGATTCGAGAAGTGGCGCCTCTTCCATGAGTCGTTCCTCGCCCCGTTCGTCCAGTACCAGGTGCCAGCTATCCAACTGGCGAAGTCGACACCGAAGGAGGCGGTGTGCCTGGTGTTCGAGAAGGTCAACACCGGTGGAGTTTCGTTGTCGGTGTTCGAGCTGCTCACGGCCACCTACGCAGCAGAGGACTTCAATCTGCGCGATGACTGGCACGGGCGACGGAAGGCGTTCAAGGAGTACCCGCCGCTCGCCCGGTTCGAGGAAACCGACTTCCTGCAGGTCGTCAGCCTCCTTGCCAGCCTTGAGCGTCGCCGCACCTACTTGGAGGCGAAACCCGACGCCGAGAAGCCGCCAGCCGTCAGCTGCAAACGCAAAGACGTCCTGAAGCTGCCGTTGGAGGATTACCAGCGCTGGGCCGACCCGGCGCAGCGAGCGATCGAGCGGGCCGTGCCGTTCCTTCACTCAGAGCACATCTTCACCGCACGAGACCTGCCGTATCCGACACAAGTGGTGCCGCTGGCAGCGATTCTCGCCGTGTTGGGGGACTCCGCAGACGGCCATGGTGTGCGGCAGTCACTGCGCCGGTGGTTTTGGTGCGGGGTCTTCGGCGAGATGTACGGCGGATCGACCGAGACCCGATTCGCGAACGACGTACAGGATGTTGCGAGCTGGATCCAGAGCGCATCCCCTGAGCCTCGGACCGTCCGCGATGCCCAGTTCCAAGCAGAGCGCCTCCTCACGTTGCGAAGCAGGAACAGCGCTGCGTACAAGGGTCTCTACGCATTGCAGATGAAGAGAGGTGGACGCGACTTCCGAACCGGCAACCGGATCGATGTTCACGCCTACTTCGACGACAACATCGACATCCACCACCTGTTCCCGCAGAAGTGGTGCGCCGATGCTGGCGTCGACCGTGGCCTCGCTGACTGCGTCGTCAACCGAACTGCCATCGACGCGCACACGAACCGAAAGATCGGAGGCAACGCTCCGAGCGTCTACCTCGACCGGATCGAACAGCACGAGGGCATCGACCGCCACGAACTGGACGAGTTCATCCGCTCTCACGATGTCGATCCACTCCTCTTGAGGTCTGACGATTTCGAAGGGTTCTTCCGCTCGAGGTTCGAACGCCTCGTGAAGCAGATCGAGGAGGCCATGGGCAAGCCGGCGAACCGCGCACCTGAACAGGCCGACAACCCGTTCATCGACCGCGACCGTGACCCCGTTCGACTTCAGTCGCAAGTCGAGCAGATCATCGCCAACGGCGAGAGCAGGATCGTCGAGTTCAAGTCGACCGGGCGCAAGAACCGACACACTGGCAACCAGGACCCGGCGATCGAGTGGGCGACCCTCAAGACCCTTGCAGGGTTCATGAACGCAAACGGCGGCACTCTTCTGGTCGGCGTCGCGGACGACGGGTCCATCGTCGGGATCGAGGAGGACTACCCCTTCGTGAAGGGCGGCGAAAGCGACGGTTGGGAGCTCTGGCTCACCCGGCTCGTCGAGACCGCTATGGGAAAGGTCGAGGCGACTGAGCTCGACATCCGCTTCGCTTTGGTCGATCAACGCACGGTGGCACGCGTCGACGTCGGACCCAGCCCCGTGCCTGTGTTTGCCACGCCACCAAAGGGCGAGAAGCGACAGGTATTCGTTGCTCGCATCAACAACGCAACCGAGGAGCTCGACGGCCCCGACTTGCTTGAGTACCGCTCTCGTCGTTGGCCGCTATGACCAGCACCCAAGGCTGATGGCTGGGCAGCTGACCAGTGACGTTGCCAATGTGGCTCGGCCAGGGCTCTGATGCGGCATCTGCAGAGCGGAGTCAGACCAAGGACGTCAGGTCTGCGAGCCGACTGGACTGGATGGCGCGACGCGTTCCGTCATCTCGGTGTAGCGGCATAGACCGTTGACGAGCCTGAGCTGTTCGACGCTGCCACATCGTGCGGTGAGCAGCTTCGGGCTCGCGACGATGATGCTCATCGCTTTGGCCCGTGACACAGCGACGTTGAGTCGATTTCGATCGAAGAGGAACTCCAGGCCACGAGGGATCGCCTCGGCGTCCGATGCTGCGAGCGAGAGGATGGCGACAGCGCCCTCCCGTCCTTGGAACTTGTCGACCGTTCCGACCTGAGCGCCTTCGGGCAGCGCTTCAAGCAGCGCGTGGACCTGCGCGTTGTACGGGGCGACGATCAGCAGGTCGTCGAGCGTGAGCGGGAGCTCCTGACCCTCGCGGTCGGTCCAGGTCCGTCCAACGAGCTGGTCGACGAGGCTTGCGACGGTTTGTGCCTCCTCGACCGAGCGGTTGCGGTTGTCGCTGTGATCGACCGGCACCCAACGGAGACCGGATCCGCTGAGCAGGTCGCTGCCGTGCACGTGCTGTCGGGCGCAGTCGGCGATCGACCCGAGACGACCGTCGTAGGACCGTTCGGAGACGAAGCGGCACACGTCGGGATGCATGCGCCACGACGCCTCGAGGAACAGCCCACGTTCCGGTGGGATCGTCTCGGCTCCGTCGAGCAGGTGCGAGAGCGCGGAAGCCTCGGCTCCGGGCGGATGGCTGCCCTTCGAGGGTTGCGCAAGCTGCTGAGGGTCACCGACGAGAATCAGGTTGGCGGCCGACCGGGAGATGGCGATGACATTGGCGAGGGACAGCTGGCCGGCCTCGTCAACGACCAAGTAGTCGAATGCACCGACGAGGTTGTCGCGCACGAACAACCACGGTGTGCCACCAACGATGTCGACGGCGCGCGCATCGATCGCCGATTCGATGTCCGAGTTGCTGCCGGTGACGGTGACGTCATCGCGTTCCGAGCCACGGTCCGACTTCTGCATGGCCCGGACCGACACCTTGGCCTCGGCCGCGGCAACCATGACCTCGTCAAGCAGGTTCGTAACTACGGCGTGGCTGTTCGCGGTGACGCCGATGCGTTTGCCGGCTCGGATCAGCTGCACGATGCTGCGCGCCGCGGTGTAGGTCTTGCCGGTCCCGGGGGGACCTTGGACGGCCACACAGCTCTCGTCCAAACGCATGGCGATCGACGTGAGATCGGCGATCTGCGGTGCGCCCCGGGTGAGCTTTCCCTCGTGTCCACCCCGCAGTCGCGGCGCTCGACGTAGCAGCAGCTCACGTGCGGCGCGTCCCGGACCAGGCCCATCAATGCCGTACTCAAGGACGGACCGGCCGAGTTCCAGCAGCGCACCACGTTGGCCGGCGTCGGGAAGCGGCGTGGGAGGGATGAGACATTCCGGGTGAGGCGCCGCCGAGTTCTTGCCTCGCTTGAGATCGATCGTTCCCGCAGTCGAGTCGACGGCTACGACGGTTCCGGGGCCGGGGATCGAGGCACCGTGGTGAAGAGCAGCGTGCTCGCTCGCGGGGTCCAGTGCCGCCTTGTCGACTCCTATCTTGTGCTCCTGCTCTGGGTCGAACCGGTAGCGGTGGACCAGAGAGCTCTTCACCGTGTCGACGACCCCTTCGTAGGTCAGCCCGGCGATCGCCTCAGCGTCATCGAAGAGCTCATCGACGTCGCAGCCGATGCGATGGAAGTACGCCCACCATTCCGGCTTCTGCTCGCGCCTGTGCCATCGCAGAAGCTGTGCGAGCAGCCACGTCGCAGCAGATCCGGGGTCGTCGTACGGCTCCTCGCCTGCGACAGCGAGCAACTGGCCGACGACCACGTCGGTCTCGTCGTCGGCGATCGGTGCGTCGTCCTCTTCCACGGGAGTGCGTGGCCGCTCGAGCTCACCACCGAATTCGAGCGCTGCGTCGATGCGGCGCCCCTCGAGCCAGTCGCGCAGCAGCCACGTCGACCTGCAGTCGTCTCGGTTGTACTCCTCGATCGCGTCGAGGATCGACTGATCAGGTTCATCGAGCCAGCGCTCGTACTCCATGATGCTGGACCCGGCGTCGATGATGTCCGCGTCGCGGCCGTCCATGTAGAGCGGCTCGAGCTTCTTGATCGAGTACGACTCGACGCCGACGATCATCGACTGGCGCACCACGCGGTACAGGTCGACGAGCACACGGTCGCGCAGGAGCTGGTCGACCTCGGACTCCCTCGTGCCGTGGCGCCCGGTGAGCCGCCCGAGAGCAGACGGTTCGTAGGGCGCGTAGTGGTACACGTGCATGTCCGGAAACTCGCGGCGGCGCTCGACGATGAAGTCGATCAACGCCTCGAATGCCAGTTTCTCCTCGGCCGGGGAATGCGCCCATCGCGCCTCGAACGAGAACTCGCCGGGCTCGGACAACCAGCCGACACCCAGGAGGTACTCGAGTCCACCCTCGGCCGCGTACGGGTCGCTTTCGATGTCGAAGAACAGGTCACCCGGTGACGGCTCGGGAAGGAGCTCGAGGCCCAGCCCGGCACCCTGGGGTTCCAGCAGCTCGAACGGCGGTGGCGCGCCCGGACGGTCCCGCGCCTCGACCTGCAGGCGCGCTTGGTGCTGGAGACGGCGCAGGGAGGTCTCCGACACCCGCCTGACCCGCAGGTCCGGGGCACTCGATGCCAACGCCGAAACTGTGTCGACTCCGGCGGTGGCGAGTCGCGCGGCCTGCGACTTCGTCATGCCTGCGACGAGGGTCAGGTGGTCATCTCTGACCCAACGGTCTCGGCATGTGGACCGCCACCGGCACACGGCGCAGTGCTGGACCGGGAGCGGGTACGTCGCCCCGTCCGTTCCGTTCGACAGGCGAGCGACGAGCTTCGCCTTGGCGACTCGGTAGTACGCGTCGAACTCCGAAAGCCGCAGCGACACGCGATCACCGTTTCCGAGCACGACGTGTACGTGATGCGGAGAGAAGCCTTGGAGCCGTTCGAGGTGCTCGGCGTAGTTGCACAGCTGCATCACCGCGCCGGGGCCCACGCGTCGCGCGAGCTTGGTGTCTTCGATCTCGTATCCGTTGCTCCTTTCCTCGTCCGAGACGCGACACAAGAAGTCGGCATGTCCTCGCCACACGATCTCGTTGTCGTCAGCCAGGAAGGTCCCTTGGTAGACCACGTCGGCGCCGGAGTCCATCGCGGACAGCGTCGCCGCCTCGGCCGCTCGCAGCGCGTCGAGCGATGAGCCATCGACCCGGATCTCCACGATGTCCAGCCCCTCGGAGCGCAGCGCGGCAAGGTACTGCTCCTCGTGTTCGTCACCCCGACGCGCGAGGACGCCGCTCAGCGCGGTGCGCCCTCGGTAGGACGAACCTCCGGAGGAGATCGCAGCGTGGTCGAGCGTCGGGACGTGATCACACGCCAACGCTGCAACCACGTCGCTCGCGCTCAGTACGAGTCGTCCTCCGTGTTGGTACACCGGATCACCCTGTCCTCTCCCCAACAGTGTGCCGGTCGCCTGTGACATTCAGGCCATGGATCACTGCTGCGGCAGAACCTTCAAGAGGCACGTCTGAACAGCCGATCCCAGGTTGACCGACGAGGAGGAACAGAGTGACGAGGTCAAACGCGACGATCAGGAACCTGCGTGACATCGAACGAGAGGCCACCCGGCACGGGTTCGGTGAGCAGTTCCACCAGGCTCTCGCGCTCGCCGATCGCCGTGCCCTTGGTGCAATGCCGCACGTTCGCTCGCTGATGCTGACACCCGGCTGCAACCACACCCGCGTCTTGGCCAACGTTGAGTTCGTCGGCGAGCGAACCGCTCGCGTCTACGTCGGTGGACGCAATCTCGAGTGGTACTTCGGGATCAACGACAGCCAGCTGCGCCTGCGACGGCTGCAATCAGGAGGTACTGATCGGGTCGATCCAGCAACCCTCTCACTCATGCTCGGTCAGATCGACGGCATGATCGCTGGGCAAGTCGAGAACGACGCCGCTCCCCCGCCCGCCACCGAGCTGATTCTCGACGTGCTGACGAGCTCGAGGCGGCCGATGACCTCCGATGAGATCGCTGACAGAGCGGGATTGTGGCCACGCGAGACAGGCAAGGTGCTGTCCCGGTTGTTGTCGTCGTCATGTCCGCAACGGCATCGAGGGAAGCTCGCGCGTGTGGAACCGGGTCTCTTCGTTGCTGCCTGAGTCCGTCCCGTTTGCCTCTCGCTTGCGGGTTCACTCGGAAGAACGCCTCTGCGCTGGTGGGCTCACTCGCGCGATGCCAGCCACTCGTCGACCGCAGAGCGGAGGAAGAACAGGCGTGCCCTGGGGTGCAGCTGGATAGCCTCGAGCGCGCCCGAGCGGTGGTACTGGCTCACTGTCTCCGGCGTAGTCCCGGCAAGTTCGGCGACACCGTCTGTCAGGAGTCGGTGCGTCGGGTGAAGCGCTTCTGCCGTCCTCGACGGTGGATCATCGATCGACAACCGGAGGATCAGCTTCAGCTGACCCATCCGCGTGTCGTGCAGCACTCCGGCAGTCACCATCCTGTCGACGACCGAGGTGGTGCGACCTTCACCACAGAGTGTCACTCGCCACCCGTACGCTGATAGCCGTGGGTGAAAGGGAAGGAAACCCTGGTGGTGTCGTCGCGCCTGGCGGGGCCACTGCGTCGAGCGGCGAGCCCGCTCCAAGTCCTCGCGCCCGAACCCTGGTCTCCGAACGTGACACCGCCGCGGAGCTCCTCGTCGTCTCCGAGGCGTTCCGTCGCCCCACCCTGCGGCTCCTGCGCTCGAAGTGGGCTCCGGTGCAGGTCAGCGTCCTGCGCCTCGTGTTCACCCAGGACCGGCACAGCGTCCCCACCGAGGTGCTCCACACCCGTATCGGCGCCCACATCGACTCGCTCCGCGTTGCCGGCACAGCGACACCCGATGGCACCGGACGCGAGCTGTGCAGGCAGTGGATGACCAACGGGTGGCTCGCCCGCTACCACTCCGAGACCGGCGAGGTGTACGAACTAACCGCCGCGGCGCTCGATGCGCTGGAGATCGTCCAAGGCCTCACCAGCGAACGCCAGCTCCTCAGCGAGTCACGTCTCGCCGCGATCATCGACGCGGTGCGTCGCCAGGCAATCGAAGCGAGCCCAGACGCGCAGTCGCGCATCGACCGCCTCGACGCCCAGATCGCCCGGCTCAGCGCAGAACGTGACCGGCTCGTCGCTGGCGACGCACCCGAGATGGCCTCCGATGACCGGATGCTCGAGGGCTACCACCACCTCATCGAGATGATCGGGCAACTGCCCAGCGACTTCAAACGCGTCGAGGAAGAGATGCGGCGGCTGCGCGACTCGATCCTTGCCGACCTCCGAGACGACACCCGACCCCTCGGCGAGACGATCGACGAGTACCTCGCCCGATCCGACAAGCTGCTCGACACCGCCGAAGGGCGCGCGTTCGACGGGGCGTTCAAGTTGCTGCGCGACGAAGCGCTGCTCGCCCAGCTCTCCAACGACCTCGACGTCGTGCTCGCCCACCCATTCACCGAGGTGCTCACCAGCGACGAAGTCCGGGCGTTCCGAGGGACGGTCACCATGGTGCAGCGCGGCATCAAGGAAGTGCTCGGGCAGCGCCGCCGGTCCACCCAGACGCTCACCGAACGGATCCGCCACCACGATGCTGTGCGCGAACGGGAGCTCGCCACGACTTTGTCCGAGCTCCGCGGCGCCCTCAGTGAGTGGTACCCGGCCACCAAGGTCCGCACGAAGGTCGACCTCGAGCTGCTCCCGGACCGAGTCACTGCGCTGCCACATGTCCGCGAACGCTTCTATGACCCCGCCGACCACCTGCCGCCCGACCCGCTCGAGGTCGACGACGACACCGTCGACTCACTCAGCCTGGAGGAAATCCTCCGCCAGGGGGGACCGCTGCTCGCCGAGCTCCGCGACGCGCTCGCAGCTGACCGCCGCGGCGCCCGCAGCGTCGCCGAGGTCTTCGAGATGCTCCCCGAGGACCTGCGCCGCCCCGTCGAGGTGCTCGGCGTGATGCACCTCCTCGCCCAGGTCGACGCCCTCGACCGCGACGCGCCCGGCGTCGAGGTCGACACCGTGCGACCCGACGGCAGCCACCGTCGGCTGCTCCTGCCCGCCACCGCCCTCGACGCTGATGACGTCGAACAGCTCACGCAGATGGAGATCGGATGACCTTCACCGCCGGCCCCACCGACACGCTCGACGGCCCCTCCGACGATGTGCTCGGCGACGGCCGCGAACCCGAGGTGAACGAAGCGGCGCTATTCGCCGGCGACGATGGCGGCCTCACCTACGCCCAGCGCCGCTGCCTCGTCGTGCTCCTCAAGGCGCGCTACATCAGCCGCCACACCCACCCCGAGCACTGGAAGGTCCTCCAAGCGCACCGCGGGCTGCTCACCTCGCGGCTCAACGACTTGTTCCTCACCTTGCTCGTCGACACCGAACGCGAGGTCGCCTACAAGCGCCAGGCGATCCCCGACGATGGCGAGTCAAAGTTCCCGACGCTGCTGCACGACCTGCCCTACAGCCGAGAGGAGACGTTGCTGCTCGTCGTGCTCCGCGAGCGGCTCCAGCGCGAACGCGCCGGCGGCGCCGAGATCGTCTCGGTCGACCGCGAAGATCTTCTCGACGCCGTCGCCGAGTTCCGCTCCGCCGACACCCACGACCTGGTCGCCGAGGACTCGCGCATCGCCAAAGCCATCGCGTCGCTGGTGAAGAGCAAGGTCCTGCGCGACACCAGCGAGGACCGCTTCGAGATCACCCCAGTCCTCGACTCGCTGCTGCCCCTCGAACGGCTCCGGGAGCTCCTCGAGTGGTTGCGCGCAGCCAACCCCACCGACAGCGGCGACGAAGGGCCCTCATGAGCGAACAACGCACCCTTCCGACCCTCGACGGCGGCGTCGAGCTCGATTCGTCGCAGTGGCGCGCCGAGCAGATGCAGCTGGTGAACTGGGGCGGCTTCCACGGCAGCGAGACGCTCGAGTTCTCCCCCGGGGCGACGCTCGTCGCTGGCGCCACCGGATCCGGCAAGAGCACCATTCTCGACGCGTACCTCGCGCTGATGATGGACTCGAACACAGCGTTCAACGGTGCGTCGAACGACGCGACCGTCGGGCGGGCCCGATCCAAGGAGCAGCGCAGCCTTCTCACGTACCTGCGCGGCAAGCTCGACGACCTCACCGCCGACGGCGAGGACACCGCCCGGGTGCTGCGCGGCGCGCACAAGGCGACCTGGGGCGCGATCGCAGTGACCTTCGTCGACGGCGCGGGTGAACGCTTCAGCGTCGTACGGCTCTACCATGTGCCTCGCGCGGCGGCCTCCGACACCGACATCACCAAGAAGCTGTGCACCATCGACGGCGGCGTCGACGTGCGCGACTTCGCGGAGCTCGCCGCCGACCGCTTCGACAAGAAGGCGCTCGAGCGGCGCTACTCGACGATCAAGATGTACCCGAGCTACACGCAGTTCGCCGCAGCGTTCCAGACACGGCTCGGGATCGGCGAGCACGGCGACGGCAACAACGCGCTGCGCCTCCTCGCACGCATCCAGGCCGGCAAGGCAATGCCGAGCGTCGACGCGCTGTTCAAGACCATGGTGCTCGACACACCACCGACCTACGCCGCCGCCGAGAACGCCGCCGCGCACTTCGCGGACCTCGAGACGTCCTATGACCTCATGGTGACCGCGCAACGCAAGCAGCGGGTCCTCGACGGGATCGTCGACGCGTGGGAGCAGCGCCGCACCCACATGGCGACGCTCGACGCGATCGCTGATCTGCGTCTCGACCGAAACCAGAGCTCCCCGTTCGCCCACTGGGCCGCGAGCACCGAACGTGGCCTGCTCGACGGCGCCGTCGCCCTCAACGACGACGCGCTGCGCACCGCGCGGCGCACCCACCTCCGGCTCGTCGGGCTCCGCGACCGGCTGCGCCGCGAGCACCGCGACGCGGAGCGGGCCTACGAAGCTGCCGGCGGCGGCACCATTGCGAAGATCGACGATCGCCTCGACGAGCTTGGCCGGGCCGTCGCCGCAGCGGAGCTCGCCCGAACCACTTTCGATGAAGGCACCGCCGTGCTCGGCGTCGACACCGACTCGAGCGACGCGCTCCTTGCGGCCCAAGGCGCCGCCGTCGCGTACCTCGAGGGCGGCCACGACGACGCAACGAAGGAGCTCACCGCTCGCCGCGACGCGTTCATCCGCGACCAGCTCTGGCCCCACCAGCAGCACCAGCGCGAGCTCACCAGAGAACGAGAGTCACTCGCCGGCCGCGCAGGTCGGGTTCCCCAGAGCTGGCACGAAGCCCGCGTCGAAGCCGCCCACGCACTCGGCGTGGACCCCACCGAGCTGCCGTTCGTCGCCGAGCTGCTCGACATCGCCACCGATCACGATGACTGGCGAAACGCCGCCGAGGTCATGCTCGCCCCGCTCGCACGTGTCCTCATCGTCGATGACCGTCTCCTCGACCGGTTCACCACCGCGATCGACCAGCTCCGCTGGGGTGTCCGTCTGCCCTACGAAGGTGTGGAGCAGCGCGACACCACGCTGCGCGAGCGCGACCCGGCGATGCTGTCGGGCAGGCTCACGTTCAAGGACGACTCGCCCTACACCTGGTGGATCCATAAGCGGGTCACGAGCGCGAAGTTCGACGCGTTGTGCGTCGAGACACCCCGCGACCTCGTCGGCTCCGAACGCCGCGTCACCCGCTCCGGCCAGACCCGCAAGGGCCGCTCCGGGGCGCACGGACGGTCCCACAACCGGGCAATCATCGGCTTCGACAACACCTCGAGGATCGCCGAGATCGCCGCGCAGCTCGACGAGCTCGACGGCGTCGTGAAGGCCGCTGAGGCCGAGCTGGCCGCCTTCGACACCGAAGGCCGGCACCTCGAAGCGATCCGCGACGCGCACCGTCGCGTCGCCGAGGCCGACTGGGCATCGATCGACCCTGAGTCGCTGCGCACCGAGCTCGGCGAGCTCGAGACGCGCCGCGCACGGCTCCTGGAGTCCGACGACCACCTCGCCGAGCTCGAGAAGGCACTGAACACCGCGTACGACCACTACGACAAGGCCTACGGCGACGCGGTGCTCGCCGGCCAACACGTCGAGCGTCTCGAGACGACCGAGACCATGCTCGACGAACGCGCCGCCGCGCTCGACGTCGAACTCGGCTCCCTCAACGCCCACGGCGCAGACCACGTCGAGCTGCTCGAGCCGATCTTCGCCGCAACCGCAGACGACGCCGACTACGACCCGGCGAGCTACGCGCTGAGGATCGCGTCGGTGCTCGAAGCGCTGCACGCACGACACTCCACCGCGTCCGCGGCGATCGGCACCGCCGAAGCGCAGCTCACCAAGGCGTTCCGCAGCTACCAGGACCAGTGGCCGGACCCGAACCTCGGTGTGGGGGTCGACTCGTACCCGAACTACCTCGAGATCTTCGACAGCATCACCGCGTCCGGGCTGCACGAGAAGCGAGAGGAGTGGGCGCACCGCGTCACCTCCTGGACCGGCGAGGACCTCGTCCCGCTCCACCTCGCGTTCGACGAGGCCGTCGAGGAGATCAAGTCCCGCCTCGCGCCCATCAACGCGATCCTCGACACCCTCGCGTTCGGCGCGCACCGCGACCGGCTCCGCATCGACCTGCGACAGAAGCACCACGACGACCACGCCCGGTTCCGCAAGCAGCTCAAGGAGCTCTCCTCGGGGGTGCTCGGTGCGGTGTCCTTCGAAGCGGTCGAAGCACGCTTCCACCAGCTCCGCACCTTCATCGACCTGATCCGCCCCGGGGCGACCGGCGCCGACCACTCCCGCAACTACTACCTCGACGTCCACGACCACCTCGAGCTCTCTGCGGTCGCCGTCAAGGCCGACGGCGAACCCCGCGCCACGTACACCTCTCTCGGGGGGAAGTCCGGCGGTGAGACCCAGGAGCTCGCCGCGTTCATCGTCGGCTCCGCGCTCCGCTACCAGCTCGGCGACGAGACCCGTTCCGTACCCCGATTCGCTCCGGTATTCCTCGACGAAGGCTTCGTGAAGGCCGACTCGGAGTTTGCCGGGCGCAGCGTGGCGGCCTGGCGCGGGCTCGGGTTCCAGCTCGTCGTCGCCACCGCGTTCGGCACGGTGACCGCACTCGAGCGCCACATGGACCTGATCCTGCAGGTCACCAAGAACCCCAGCTCGGGACGCGCCCGCGTGTCGGTCCTCACCGCCGTCTCGCCGTGAAGACCCCCGAGCAGGTCACCGCCAAGATCCGCAAACGGCTCGTGGAGACCTGGCACGGCGACGTCACCGCAGAGAAGACGTCGTGGCCCCACAGCGTGGCGCTCGGCAAGACGTCCTCGGCCGACATCGCGCAGCGCTTCGTCGAGCTCCAACGCACCGCCGCGGCGCTGCACACCTGGGCCGACACCCACCACCTCGAGATCCGCGACGAGCCAAGACGAGTCGCCGGCACCACACAGCAGGTCCCCACCCATGTCGTCGTCGCCGACCTCGACACCGCCGCGGCGCTGTGCGGCGCGGACTGGACCGAACGCGTCGCGAGGGGCCGAGCCCGCGCCGCAGCCATCGCGACAGCGCACCCCGCTGCGTCGGGTGTGGGGGCACTGCTGCGGGCCTTCGACCGCTACAGCGACACCGACTTCGAGCTGCTCCTCACCGCGTCCCGTTGGTTCACGGAGAACGACGCGGCCGGTCTCACTCCACGTCAGGTCCCGATCCCCGGCCTCCACGCGAAGTGGCTCAACACCAACCAGCGGTGGGTGGAGACGCTCGCCGGTGCACCACTTCGACTCGCAGGGCGCCACCCCGCACGAGTGCACTTCGCCTACCTCGACCCCGACCACCTCGCCGCCGGCGGCCGCCGCTTCGACGTCGCCACCGTCGGTGACACCCACCCACTCGCCTACCAGCCGAAGCTCGTCGTCATCAGCGAGAACAAGGACACCGCGGTGAACTTTCCACCGACCCCGCACGCGGTCGCCGTCGAAGGCGACGGCGCAGGTGGCGCCACCGCTGCGGCGTTCGGGTGGCTCACCGGCGCGGAGAACGTCATCTACTGGGGCGACCTCGACGCTGACGGCTTCGCAATACTCGATGGCTACCGCCTCGCCGGGGTGCCGGCGACGTCGATGCTCATGGACCTCGCCACTTACCAGCGCTACGCCCGCTGGGGCACCTACCTCACACCTGCCGGCGACCCGATCCCATCGCGGGCACCTCGAGAGCTCACCACGCTCACCGCAGCCGAACGCGACGCCTACTACGCAGTGTGCAACCCAGCCGGCGGGCTCCCACCGCGCATCGAACAGGAACGCATCCCCCTGGCCGACGCCATCCAGGCGCTACCCGCAGCCCGACGGATTGCGCGCCGGCACAACAGCTGAAGAGCGTCGGCGATCGCGAACGCACCGACGGCTGGTCGCGCGAGGAAACGAACTCGTCGCCTCCACTCAGCACAAGCCAGCCACCCGGTGAGGACATCTGCCCGGCCTCGTGACGGCACGACGAACTACGACGTACGCAATGGCGGTCGACCTCTGGGGCGGGTCGAGGCGCCGTTGAAAACATGAGACCGGAGATCGCCAAGGTCAACACTCCACCGCGACGTGAGCCGGCGATGAGCAGCGTGCGGTAGAGCAGCGCGTCGAGCTAGACGTCGACCGCGCTGTCGGAGTCCAGCGCTGCCCCGTGGACTGGCAGGGCGCGCACGTGCGGCCCTGCTCGCCCGCGTCGCCGCGTTGATGCACCTGTTGGGATGAGGATTGATGGACTTGTCGAGCGGGATCGTGTTGGGCATTTCCGCTCGTCAGCTTCAGTCGAAGCGAATCTGGGCCTGCGTGTCGTGGAGCCGTGCGGGATCCACGTAGTGCGTCCACAACACGTCAGGGCTCTGGTGAGTGTCGGCGGCGATCACATCGGCGGGTTCGCCCTGCTCCGCTCGAATGGTGGAGTGGCTCCGCCTGAAGGTGTGGGTGCGCACATTGCGGACTCCGGTATCGATCGATGTTGCGGCGACGAGGCGTTTCAGGGCGCTGTTCGCATGGCCGACCGTTGCAGTCGTTCGAAGTGGCTGACCTCCGGTTGCCACGGAAGGAAAGAGAGGCCCGGAGTCTGTGAGCTCATCGATCCAGCGTCGTAGATGACATCCGGGGCAGCGCCCTCCGTGGTCGGGGAGATGGTCGACGTAGATGAAGTGGCCCTTGGCTTCTTGATCGGCTTTCGAGTTCGGAACGAAGAGCTCGTAGCGGTCGCCGTCGGATTTCAGCGGGAGTTCGACTGTCACGAGGTCGCTGTGTCGAGCGGCCGTCACGAATGCGGTCGCAAGGAGAGCTTTCGTCCTGAGCCCAAGTCGGTACGAGGGGTCCACATGGCCGATCAGATGTGACCGCTGCGCATCCGTCAGCTGCGCAGGGTGGACGGCGCTGTCGATACCGGCGCGGCGGTACGCCCGGACGAGCTGCAAGCGGATCAGCTCACCAACGTTGTCCGCCGCGCAGAGTTCGCCTCCGGATCCCGTCCACCCGAGAAGCTGTTTGGAGCCCGCTCGAGAGGCTCGATCATGTGCGCGGCGGATGAGGTCGAACGGGCATGCATCGCTGCCGGGGGTCGCCGGGATCTGAATCACTCGACCGTCGACGAGGATCGACGCGGCCGTGTCGTCGATCACCACGTCGTCGAGTGCGATCCGCGCGATCTTCGTCGGCGTTGCTGTCGTGCCTGATGCTGCGAGGATCTGGACTGCGGCGACACCTCGGTCTCGAAGCCGGTCGGAGTCGCGTGTCCCGGCGGGCCATTGGGCTTCCAACAGTTCTCCGACCTCGTCAGCGGTGAGGCACGCCGAGGTCCGCGTTGGGTCGACCCCTGGTGCCGTAGACGCGTCCGTGCGCCACGAGGTATCGATGTATCGCCGGAGCGCCCGTCGGGTCGGCGTCGCTGGGCGACATGGCGCGGACGCCGTTCACGGCACCGCGCAGCGTTGTGTTGGCCTTGGCGCGGATCGTGTGCAGGTACACCAGGAGCGTCTCGGGATCGCCGGGGTTCCGTCCGTGCTGCGCAGCGAAGGCGTTGTACCTGCGGTGAGCGTTTCGGTACTGCTTCCTGGTCGATGACGCGAGCGCACGGTCTGCCAGGCGCTGCGCGTTGGCGTGGTCTTCAGGTCTCATCGCGGCGCTGCTCCTCTCCAAGGAGGATCAGCTGCATCAGGGCTGAGATGCTGACCTTGGGTTGCTCGGCGTCGATGTAGGCCGCCAGGTTGGTCCAGTTGGTCATCCTGGTCTTGGACATGATCGAGACCGCTGTAGCTCCCTGGGTCCGAGCGACCGAACAGAAGCCACGCCGCATGGAGTGGCTCGTGAAGACCTTCCCGTCTGGGGACGGGGGGACGACGGAGGCGACACGCTTCACCGCGGCGTTGATCCCCGGTTGGCGCATCGGCGAGCCCGGGTTGCGGGGGGCTGGAAGAAGTGGTGCGCCGGCCGAGGACAGCGCCAACAGCCGCCTGAGTGCGTCGACGGGACAGAGATCGCTGCCCGGCGCTGCGGCGATGACGACGGTCGCCCCTGCGCCAGACTGGTCCGTCTTCGATCGTGGAATCAGGATCCGCGCTTGTGACAACTCGAAGGTCACGTCGCTGTGCCCAATTCTGCGCAGATCGCTCGACCGGAACCCGCCGCCGAAGCCGGCGAGAGTCAGGTCGAAATCACGTTGCCAGGTCCTGTGACGAGCTGCAGCCGGGGTGGCGGCGATCAGACGCAGGTGCTCGATGGTCAGGGGCCGGGCACGCTTGGCCAGTTGAAGTCGGCATGCAGCTCGGATGACATCTCGGACCGCTGGCGACGGTGCCGGCGGTTGGAGTCCTTCGCGCAGGTGCGTCCAGTTGATCGCTGTGATGGCGAGGCGAGCGGTGTGTCCGGAGATCCCGTCGAGGCGAAGGTCGCCGTCGTCACCGATGACGGGCTTGAGCTGATCGACGAGCCAGAGCAGCAGCGTGGTCTCGTCGGTTGGGAGCGGGCATCGGCCGAGCTCGTCGCAACGGCGGCTGAAACTTGCGAAGGCTCGTTCGTACCCGTCTCGAGTCGACGCCGCTATCTCGTGCTGTTCGATGAAGGCCAGAGCGTCGCGGAGCTGTTGTTCAAAGGCGTTGTCGTGCAGGTCGTGCATGCCTGACACGGTCCGGGGTTGTTCGCAGTGCGCATTCGATCTGCGCTGGGCAGATGCCGCGGTGACGCACCGCCGTTCGACTGCGCAAGCACGATGTGTCCCCGCTCAACGAGCGGCCGTCAGAGACCGAGTTGCTTCGCGAGGTTCGCGGCGGTCGTCGGCCGCCGCCGCACGTAACGCAGCACCATCTCGATGGACTTGTGTCCGGTCACTTCGCTGATGGTCTCCGGAGCCATGCCCGCGTCAGCGGCGGTCGTCGCGAACCCTGCGCGAGTCGAATGACCTGAGAACATCGCCGGGTCCTCCCCGATCAGCTTGACGGCCCGTTTCACGACCTCGGCGATCGTCTCGCCGCTCACCGCTTGGAGGCGCCCGCCGCTCAGGGCGACGCCTCCCCTGCCGTTCAGGCGTGCGACCACCGGCTGATCGGCGAACTCAGCGTTGCCAAGCGGCGTCGCGCCGAGCGTCGCTGCAAGCTGGTCCGCGTAGTCGACGACGCATCTGACAGGGCAGGTGTCGGGGACAGCGGTCTCGGGGAGCCACAAGGTTGTGCCCGCTCCGAGCTGGTCGGTCTTGGTTCGCCGGAGCAGCACCTCGATACCGTCACCTGGAACACGTCTCAGGTCTCCCCACACGAGTGTGCTGAGGTTGGAGCGACGCGAAGCGGTGAAGAACGCGAGGAGCAGCACGGCGCGGTCCCGGAGCTGATGAATCGTCGGAGCAACAGCGCCGAGTGCTGCGCGGTGCAGCGTCTCGGGATCGCGTTGTGGGCAGCGCCCCGTGGAGTGGTGGGGATTCGAGAGTGATCCTCGGTGTGGGTCAGTCGCCGGTGTTGAGCTCGGCGGTGACCGTTGGAGCATCTTCGCGCTCGGGGTAGAGCTTCGCCATCGATCCTT
>JAESGV010000197.1_pt1 | contig 37456 bp, 37 predicted proteins | sample 9269781 | NCBI WGS metagenome assembly JAESGV01 (sample SAMN15741586, study PRJNA653496) | algae metagenome | isolation source: Tildeniella torsiva UHER 1998/13D and co-occurring heterotrophs from... | place: Slovakia: Slovak Paradise National Park, Hrabusice, Kosice Region | collected 2000-01-01
ACATAGTCAAGCGAATTTGGCCTATGAATATTTATCATGCTATGACTGATTGGTTCAATCTATGGTTAGCAAAGCAGGTTATGAACTTGGAAAAGTTTGATGTTCTCACGATGGACGATTACGAAGTGTTACCAAAACTCGATCCTGTTTGGACAAAAATCTTGGGAGCATCAAGTGTTTACACGTTGAATGAAAAACAAAAAGAAGGACAAGTGTGCTACAAAAAAGTGATTTTTGGAGAAAGCGGAGCTCATTCCATGCTGATGCAATCGCGATACCGGGTCGATTGTAACAATGCCGAATTGTACAAGAAGTTTGCTCGTGAATTCAAAGCCAAGATGAACCCAGCTATAGAGACAAGTACAAAACGTAGAATCACTGCTGTCGTCAGAAAAGATCACGGAAAGACGATAATGAGACAATTCCAAAATGAAGATGAAATCGTGAACGCATTGAGAACGTTAGACAATGTACAAGTTACAGTGGTCGATTTAGTTACACTTTCTCTGCAAGAACAATTCAACTTGATAGCAAATACTGACATTCTATTTGCCACCCATGGAGCTGCACTCACCCACTCGTTGTTCTTACCAGAAGATGCTGTTGTGGTAGAGTTTAGTCCTGTATACTCGTGGTATGAAAACTTGGTGACAATGGCTGGAAGAAAGCATTTATCATTTGGAACGAATAATTATTTCAGACATACAATACCGGTAAACATTCCAGAACTACTGTCAGTTATGAAAAAAGCGCTAACGATGTAAATAAAATCTAGATTCTTAACTCAAAAAACAAGGTTTCAAGTTGTAATTATCGTCATCACCTTTCAAACAAAAATGCCACCAAAGAAGAAGACCAAACTCGATGACTCCCACGTTGGAGAACCAACTTACACCTACGTGAACGAAGAAGCGATAGATGAGAATTTACGTTGTTCTTATATATGTTTTGAACCACTCGTATACCCAGTAACACACGACAAATGCGGACATTCTTTCTGCCGTTCTTGTATAGAAAAAACAGACTATCGTTGTCCTTGCTGTAGCGCAGGCACACAAAACGAGTATGCAAACGTCAAGGCACGAATGATTTTAAACCCATTGGGAAGCCTACGTGTACAATGCTCCGACTGCCAGAAACAAATGGACCGTGGAGATTTTGAACAGCACAAGCCAAATTGTCCTGTAAAATGTCCACAAGGTTGTGGTGAGGACGTACCACGGTCGAAAGTAACAGAACATAATGCAACTGTTTGTTTAAATGTGCAAGTACCGTGCACTGCAAAAGAACTTGGTTGTACTGATATTATCCTTCGTCGCAATTTACAGATTCACATACAAGAATGCAAATACGAACAATCGCGTTGGATTATTGAACCACTGAAACAGGAAGTTATTTCGCTTCGGCAACATGTTGAACAGCTGGACGATCAATACCAGCAGTCGCTTAATGAGCTGAACAAAAAGTATGAAACAATACTGCAACAACTGCCAAATAATGTTTCCAATTTGATGGGTGATACTGAACATGTGGCGTGTGGTAGTGAAGACGATATAGAAATCTGGAATGTCAGTACCGGTACACGTGTCAAGGTACTAAAAGGACTTACAAATTATATCTATTCTATTATTCAATTATCAGATGGTACATTGGTTAGTGCAAGTAATGATTATACGATTCGATTATGGAACATTGAAACTGGTGAATGCACAAAGGTACATGCAGGTCATACTAGTTATGTTTACTGTGTGATCCAACTTGCAAATGGAACTATTGCCAGTGGAAGTCATGATGAAACAATTTGTATTTAGAATAGATAAAAACGATACAAGCTGATACTTGGGTGCGATGCGTTTTAGAACTTGAAGATGGTACACTTGTGAGTGGTGGTGATGATAAGATGATTATGTTTTGGAATGTTACAAGTGGAAAAAAGATCAAAATATTAACGGGTCATACAAGTGCAGTTCTATCACTTGTACAACTCAAAGATGGAAGAATTGTGAGTGCAAGTTTGGATAACACTATTCGAGTATGGAATAATGACAAATGTGAGAAAGTATTTGAAGGACATACAGGCTGGGTGTGTAAGGTAATAGAATTAACAGATGGTCAATTAGCAAGTTGTAGTCAAGACAAAACAATACGATTGTGGAACATGAACACTGGAGAGTGTCAAGTATTAACAGGTCATACTGATGTTGTTAGGTCACTTGTTCAAATCAGTTCAGATACAATGATAAGTGGTAGTTTGGACAAAACAATTCAAGTATGGAAGAATGGAAAACAAATCAAACAGATGAAATGCAGTGGAGATGTATGGTCAATGGCACCAATATATATAAACAATATTCTTCATTCTTATCAGTATTATCCAAACACTACTTCATGCATAGATTATGAATGTATCGCTTTGCAATTGCAAGTGAGGATCCCTTAATAGTGAAGTCGCAAGAATAACAAAAGACTTTTGTTTTTTCATCTATAAAGCATTTTAGTAAGGCAATTTGTATATAACTGCAAGCAAATAAGTCGCTTTGCCTAGCAAATGTCAATTCCACAAATGTGATGGATGACTTGCAATGTTTTTTAACTTTAAAGATATTTGTAAATATATTATAAGTAGAAATACCACTTCAACGCCCCTAAACTTGCAAGAAGACAATAAGTTTGCAAGTAAGTCAAATGTGGTCTAAATAAATGTGAACTTATTAGTGTTTTTATGCATCTTCACTGCAAATAAAAACCAATGAAGGCTTTTACAAGTTAAAAAGATAAGAATTGTTCCATTCTTACAATGAGCTAAGTAGTCTGAGTGTTTGAGTCTTTATGAGGTAGATAGGAAAAGTGTGCAAGGCTTTATTTCTTAAACATCATGTGATAGATTTTAACTTGCTTATTGATTTACTTATACGCAATGTTAATTCAAGTCTTGTAAGTCTTACACTTGCCTTATACTATATAAATACAATATTATGAACTTTTTGTCAATAATAATATATCTAAAACATGTATATGCATTCTTAACTACTCAATAGCAATATAATCGTGTATTAAACACATAAAAAGATTATTATACCAAAGAATACATTAGATTTGTTTATTAAAGCTTTAGCTAATAGTAATTTTAATCATTATAATAAGTATAATAATTAGAAAAACATAAAAATAACTATTATATCTTTTAATAACATTGAAATTCATAAAATGTATTACAACTTTGTTTTTAATTCTTTGTTTAAACGCAAGGAATTTCACTTATAGAAACCTTTTAATCAAAAACCCTTTTATTGTAAGATCATATTTTACTTTTGAACAATTGGTTTTAATAGTAAGCCACATACAAAAAGGTTTTATAACAATGCTTTTAAGATTAATATTGTTGCTATTAACGACAATTAACCAAATGTTGATAGCAGAGTTTATTAGAGACAACTAAATGATGTACACAAAGTTGTGTTCAATGAAGTTGTTTACCAAAGCAATCTTAAAAATTATTTTTTTGAGATATGAAAGGATTCAAATAAAACAAAGCTAAAAATATTAGCTGTGTTTAACATGCAACATATGTATTATAATTTAATAAATGGCATTAAAAAGGAAATTAAATACACTGTAAACAGATCTGACGTTATTTGACATATTTAGCATTATTTATCAAGACAAGTTGTGTTTTACATTGAACATAGCATTGCATTGATAAAATGTACATGTAAGAGGCGATTTAATACAACATTTAACATGTGAGAAGGATTTATAACCTTTGTGGTTTACAAGAATCTTAACTTAAAAAATAAGATTTTCGTAAGATTTGTTTACTTGCATCAATCATTAAATAAAAAGACATATATGAAGTTACTTGCTCACCTTTTTTAAATAGTGATACATAAATAATTAAGGTATAGATGAATACTTTTAAAAATATTGAACCATAACTGTGTTCTATTCATTTTTATAAGAATATTAAAGACAAGATAAAATATTAATTAAAGAAATGACCTTTTACAAATCAAATAAAAAAAGTAATGCAACTTTTTCATAAAGAAAATAGGGTTAAAGAAATTGTTAATATAAATAAAAAAAGGCTGAAGGAAATACAAGAGAAACTTTTAAATACAATATATAATTATTTTAAAATCTAACAAAAATAGTGATTTAATTTTAATAAAAGATAATAGTAAATCTAATGTTGCAAAAATGAAGATATTTTTAGTATTACATAAGTTTTCTGTATTGAAACAATATTTAACATCAAAAATAAATTTACAATCATCTGTTGATAATTTATCAGATATTATTAATGCTAATAATACTTTTATTTAATTTGATAATAATAACTGCCAAATACCAACCATGTTGAGTCCTTCAATAATCAGTTTTAAATGTGGTGTTAAACAAATTAACAGAGCTCAATGTTTATTATTATAAAAGCTATCACTAACTTTTTTTTCACTAAGCTTGTAAGACATCTATGGCTTATATTAGCTTTACATCTTTTATGTATAATTATATAGTAGTAGTTATAGAAAAATTCAAGAAATTAGTTTCAGAAATATTGTTGTCTAACTTTATAAAATGTGGTGTAACACAATATTTAACAGCTAGCATAACTGTTTATATTTTTATTTGGCTGTTTAAGTATTTTTTATTGCTTTAACAAAGCTATTTAAGTATTACTTTGAAGTTTAAATAAAAGATATTCACTCTTCTAAAAGATGCTAACCTTTATAAGAAAGTGATAGTAAATGACTTATCTAAAAGATTGCTGGCAGTGTATGACAAAGAAGACAACTTCTGATGCGCTGTCTGGTCAAGTGATGCAAAATAGAACCATCTTACATACAGGTGCAAGATAAGTCAAATAATATATTATATAACAACATAGAAATTTAAATTGTGTAAGTTGTGTTGTTTTGTAGTTTTAACATTTTACTTATAACAAAATCCTACATATTTGAAGTGTTATTCTACAATTCAACCTTTAACAGCACAGATATTGTATAAAAATCAAAAAGAGAATAGTTTAAAAGCAAGAAAAAAGAAAAGTGACAAAAGAAAGAAAGAGAGAAAAACCAAAGTACCTTCTGCTTTTAAAGACAAAAGTGTTGCAGATTGCATTAATAATAATAGCAAGATTATAGCTTTATCACTTATTGAATTTTGCAATAATGTAGAAGATAAAAAAGTAGAATAGCTGCTTAATGTGAAAGAAAACACTGAGACTTTAGATGCTAAGCTTGAACTGTTGGTAAATAGATGCAAACTTAAAAGACCAGAAAAAAGCAGTGCTAAAAAATTTAAAAAAAATGTTGCAGTATCAGTAATAAAAGAAAAGCAAAAGCATAAAAGACTAAAAAAACAAATAAATAAAAGTGAAAAGAAAAACAAGTATATTAAAATAAATTAATAATATTTATTTATATACGTTTATATTTTTTCAATAATATAGCTAAAGCTTTTTAAGTCTTGAAAATGCATTATATAAAACTGCAAAAATAGCTTTAATGTATCTATATACTTTTGAAAATGAGATTTTGATAAGTTAATTACTTTCTCATTATAACCAAGTTTTTTTTTAAAGGCAAATTATTTTTTATGTCATTTAATGCGTTTTTTATCACAATACATAAGTGAAACAAACTATTATAATCTTTTACCACTGTGTTTCTCTCTTTGTTAAGCAGCAACTGGATAGCTGCTAAGTTTTGATGTTCTATATTTCGATTACTAACATATCTATTGATGTTTTTGTTCATGGTTTTTTGTTAGATGATAGTTGCTTCATGTTTGACACTGTGTGAATTTTATAATATTTCACAACAGAAAAGCAAACATAAGTAATATTTTGTAAATACTAACATAAGAATAGATGTAAAAAATACAGAATAACAAGTAAAAAAACGGAATTCCATAAAATAAAAGGAAATTCTGTTCTATAAAAAAGACATTCCCTTATTTTTTGTTAAATTATTATTATTATTTTAAGTTTTTATAATTCTTTTTTGCAGTAGGTCTAAAGGAAAAAGGTGACATTTATAACTTAAAAACTGCTTTAAACTAATTTTAAAACAGGTTTTATATTATATGCCTTTAATACTTCTACTTTTATTATTTTTCTTACATTTTTTATTTTATTTTAGCTTGCTGCAAAAATAAACTTTAATTTACAATATATTAAAATACTAACTAGCAATTACAAAGACATTTTAACTATTATACAATTTAAAATATGTATAAGCAAATATATATGCAAATTAGATTTTGCATATATATTTAGAATGAAATACATATAAGTATATTAACTAAGTTTTAACAGATGTATAAACTGAAGTCTTAAACATATATAAACTAAAGTACATATAAGTATACAAACTAAAGTTTTAACAAGTATACAAACTGGACTTAATAAATAATTAATTTTTTCCCTTCTTTTTTATTTATACTTCTTTGTTTTTTTTAATAGTTTTTTAAAACTTTTTGCTTTTCTTACTTGTTGCTTCTTCTTTTTTAACTTTTGATTTACTTTTCTCACTTATTGCTTTTTTATAAAAAAACTTTTAATATGCCTTTTACTCGCCTTTTTATCCTTTATATCACTAATATCTTATGCATTTTTCTTTTTTTTATTTATAAATATCTGTTTTTCACTTTATCTTACTTTTTTATTCAAGCTTTTATTAAAGTTTGACAATATAATTATTGCTTTTTCTAATATTTTCTCTTGCTTTACAATTTATAAGTATTATACTTCTTTCATCTCTTTATTTATAAATAAACATATTTATGTAAACAAATAAACTTTAATTATAATATGTATAATAGATAGTACTAACAATAAATCTAACTTTTGCTTAATTATATAAGTGTATTATTGGGGTATTTGAATTATATATATATTTTTTCTTTATGCAACTTATTCTAGTTTTTATATTAACATTACTTTTGTTATTTATATTCTTTTATACAGTAATTTATTAAAAAACAATTTTGTTCTTGACATTTATGGCATTATATTAGTTTGTAAGGTTTACAAGGTTATTAACTTTCATATCTGTTAAATGAGTCTGTTTTGTACCTATTGTCAAAGAAATCTATTAGTATAACTATTGTTTTTTTACCTTCACTCTTTAAATCAGTTAACATCATAATTGCATTTATTCTTCTTTGTTTTAAAGTTGAATTATCAAAGTTGAACTTTCTTTTCTGTCTTACATACTTTATTTCTGTACTAAAATATTTTGCCTTTCTGACATTTTTTGATTATGTTATTATAACATCTTTACTACTAAAACTATTTTTTTCTTGTTTTTGCCGTTGTAACTTTTCTTTGTTATTTTTTTCAAGTTGTATCAAATCAAAGAGGGCAGATACTAGGGCTACTTTTTCTTTTGTCTAATTCTTTTCTTTGAATTGCTGGCTATGCCTTCTTTGTCCTGGTTTTAAGTTTTTTGTTTTATTTTTCTTTTTATTTACACTTTTTTTAACCTGTGTTGCTGCTTTATTCTTTTTAACATAACTTAGATATGTTATGTTTTTTACTGTCTTTATTACTGCAACAATACATTTACATATCTTGAAGGTATGAAACTGCTACTTATATTAGTTATAATACTTATATTACTTACAAAACATAAACAAGTTAATATATTCCAAGATTTGTTAGTACTTTTTATAGTGTTAACCTTGTCTTTCACCTCATATTCTTCTTTTTTTTTGTCAGTTTTTAATGAGTGCACTACAGCAAGTTGACATTTGACATTGTTAACATCAATAATATGAATAGCCTTTCTGTAAATAAGCTTTTTAGCCAGATTTTCAAAATGCTTACTCTTGCTTTTATCTATACTAGCCAAGTGAAAAACAGAGAATAATAACTGGATGCTTTTAACTGAAATAGATTTTTATGATATCTAATAAGCTTTTAAGCATATTAAAAATAGTTTTGTAAGTTTAATCCAAATTTTTTACTCTTTTTTGTAACAGTTGTAAATAACAGTTTCTTTTAGCTAAAGTTTATATATCTAATATATGTATTAACACTTTGCTGGTCAAAGTAATCTATTATTGCTCTAATAATTTCGTTAAATAATGAGTTTGCAGTTATCTGAAACTTAAATTTGAACTGTACATTCATAGATTCTATTAAATTAGTGAAAACTCTTCTTTTATCTACTTGTCTTTTTACTTATTGTTAAAATTTTGATATATACTCTAACAAATCCTTTTATTTATTTTTTTTAAACCAATTTTGTAGAATTTGTCCTTTTATTTGATCTATTATTCCTTTACACCATCTAATTCCAAATAATAAGGCTAATACAAGCTTTTTTGGTCACTTGTAATACTTAGCTTTGTTAATTTTTATTTAACATTATCTTTAAAATGATTTAAATACAAAAGATACTCAACAGTATTGCTTGTTACAATATCTCAGACATTTATCAATTTTTGCTCTTTATTGTAAATTATAGTTTTGCTTGCAATTAACTCATTAAACTTATCCTTTAATGCTTTTTTCAAAACATGCAAACATGTAATATATATGTATTCCTCTTTATTTTAATCTTATTAGTAATATAAGTTATGATAGTAATGTTTATACATACCTCATGTAAGTACATAAATCTTATATGTAAGAGGTTTGTAAAATCTTGGTTTTTAACTACCACAGCTGTAATATGATTACAGCCAATCTTAAAAGTAGTGTCTGTCATCAACATCTTATGTCTTATCATAATTGCTAAAAAGTCTTATGTTTTTACAGCTATATGTTTAACTCCAATATATTGAAGTGATCAAATAGCATCACTGTATTGGAATGCTAGAATATAAGTGTTTTCAAACGCTTTTTGTAGGTTTTTCTGCTGGTATTACATAACTGAAAGTTTCTTTAATATTTTGTCTCCTTATTCAACTTCTTTGACAAAAAGTACTCTCATTTAGTTAGCCTACTATATAAAAAAGTCTTTCTTTGCTATTATAGTCAAATAGGTGTAATATTTAACTATTACGCACTTAACAGCATATTTAATATGCTTTTTATAACCAAATTTGGTTTTCAATGAAGTACTAATAGTGAGTATAACGCTTATATTGGTATTTGCTCATATAATAAGCTCAAAAATAATAAAAGTTGATCTTTTTGCTTTAAAAAATACTGCTATAGGTTTTCAACTTTAACAAAACAACAAAAAAGAGTAATTCTTGCAGATGTGAAGCATATGGCATACTTATAGTTATATTGCTTTATTATATTTACCTTTATTTTAACATTGATAAAAGAAATTTAGAGGTTATAGAAAAAGTAGTAAGAAGTATTTTCAAAATTTAAATTTTAAATTAGTTAATTTTTATAAACATCATACTGTTATTAGTTGCTTTTTCTTGTTTAAGAGTTTCTTACTGTTAAATACATAAAAGTTTAGTTTATTTATAGAAGTATTTATTATAGTAATATTTACAGCTACTTAACTATAAATATTTTAGACTCAAGTTATAAAGTATTTAATAGTAATAATAATAACATAATTTAATTACTTTTATTTAAAGTTATCTTAAGTAAATTTACAAGACTTTTTTTACATAGACTTTGAGATTGTTTGCATTTTTTACCTTTGCTTGAAGTAGCCTTATAATGCTGCACTATATATTAATATGCTTTTTGTGCTAGCTTACTGTTGTAAATACCAGCATTATCTGTCAGTGTACTATTAGTTAATAAAATATTATTATTCAAATTAATTATCTTGTTATAATACACACTATTATGTTAGTAATCATTAATGTCTTACATTAAAATTATTACTAATGCAGAAATGGCAGATATAATACCAGTAAGTGTGTTTAAATTCTTTATTTTTGCAATAGCTTTAGCTTTGTTAGTATTAAAGCTTTAAGTTTTATAACTTTAAAACTATAAATAGAACGGTTAATGTAATGTTTCAAGTTTTTTTGAATATATATATGCAACAACTTGGCTGTTTTAGTAGTTTAATCATTGTTTTAAAATCCTTTAATATCTTCTATTAGTTTTTTTTGCACCTCAAAAAACTCTTTTATGAAGTATATAATGCAACTAGTTAATTTAAAACAGCAATTATTAATATTTTGAATGCTTGTAGGATTAAAATCAATTATTTTTATTGTTTTTACAAGTTTTTATCTGCACTGGATTGTAGAGTGAAAACAGCAGCTTAAATTCCTTTTTGCAAGGAATTTATTTATAATCAATTATATAACTTATATTAATTACGTATTTATATAAATGTAAGTTATATTATATATATTAGTTACATATCTGCTCTTTTAAAACAATATTCTTTTTATGTATTTTTTTATACTTCTGTTCCCAATCAACTCTGTTTGCGTCTGCAACATCATTAAATGCTATTGTTGATTTTAATTCTAATATCTTTTCTTCTAACTTTGCTTTCTCTTTTTTGAACTTCTTCAAAGTTTAAAGTTTGAACAATATTTATAAATGTATCAATACTAAATTATATGTTATTATAGTATTTTTTGGTTCTGTAATGATAAAGCTAAACGCTTTACTTTCTAAGTATAAATGAGAAACACATAGTGGCACATCTTTTTTTATCACCTTATTAGATTCATATAATAGAAGTACATATTTTTTCTTTGTGTTATACTTGCTAATAATAATGGTTCTATTCAATATAGTTGCAATAAGCTGTACATCTTTAATGTCAAACACATGATTTTTTAATAGCTCTGAAAGTTTTTATCCACTTGGTATTATATATAATTATTGCATAGTTTTTTGCATTATGATGCATTTAAATATATATTCACAGCTAAAGCAATAAAAAATAAAGACTGTTTTTTGTTGCTTATTGCAACTATTTGTTTGCTAACATTTGCTAATACTTTTTTAAATTCTTCTTTTATTTGTTAATTGTTCATAGTAGTTTTGTTTATGAGATACATTTACAATTAATTATAATACAACTGTTACAATATTTAAGTTTTATTAGTACTATTAATATTTGATAAAAAAGAAACATAAGTTATACAACTAATTATACTTATAAACCTAATAAACAGGCTTGTTATTATTTATTTTATTTTTACTTAAAGTTTTTCTCTTTTTACTTGCAGAATTTTTCAAGACATGCTTTAAATCCACTAACATTTAAATTGCAGGTAGGTATAAATTAGACCAATAGCATTATTTACATGCTCAGTTTTACTGTATTTTTTTCCCTTATTGTCAAATAGTGTTAGATTTTTACCAATAAATTCATAAAAATAAAACATGACATATATAACATATTTAAACAAGTTGTCTTTAATGTTTGCCTTTACAGGTGATGATGCTTGCTGTTAAACTTTTCTTAATAAGCTTTTTACTAGTGATGGTAGTAGGCTGCTCATTCTGTTAGCATACACAGCATCCAACTTTGTTGTTTGTGTTTTTATTGTGTTTTTAAGACTGGATACTAATTCTTTTAATTGTTTAATTTGAATTTTACACATGTTTATATCTGTTAAAAGGGCGCAATAAAAAAATTTGGGGGGTGTAATTAATTTTGAAGGGTGTAATTAATTTTATAAGTAATACAACACTATTAACTATTAAATAACAAAACTATACTTTAAAAAGTGCAAAATAAATACCTTTTCTCTTTAAATTTTTAAAGATTACAATTTTGTTTTAGTTAATTACATAAACTCAAACATATCTAACAGAGCTATGCCCAGTTTATCAACTTAAAGAACATTAAACAGATTGGCAGACAAAAAAATAGAAAGGAGCAATAAGTAAAGGTAAAAGCTATTATTCCTACAGAAAAACCACTTTAAAAAAAAAGAAAAACAAAAAAAACAAAAAAAAATCTGACAAAAAAGATAGTAAAAAAGAGTCTACACTATAACAAAAAGAAAAAGAAAAAGAAAGTGAAGTTCAAATTAAAGAAGTTATACAACTAAACAACTATAGAATTCAAATCATCAATAATACAAGCAGTAGCAGATAAATGGATTATGATAAAAAAAGAAAGATTATATTTAAAGCAAGATAAAGCTATATCTCAGTTATTAAATGATCAGTTAGTTGAAGGGATATTAATGGCAAAAATTTATTAAATTTATGTTGTTACTACACTGTTTATATTGAGAGACTGTGTTAATAAAAACCTTGCTCAAACAGTAAGACAAATAAAAAGTGAAAACAGAAAGGTAACAGATCTTTTATTATACAATTTAGTAGAAATGAATGATATGTACATTATACATAGAATATTAATGCGATTAGCATTTAACAGATCAAAGAAAGAGCGCTTTATGAAAACATTAATTGCATAATGGTTAAAAGATAAAGAAATTCCAATAAATGTAAAACATTTTAACAAGATTTATCAACACATATATCCAAGAATAACAGACCAAATGAATGATATTATTGATGCTTTAAATACTATGTTTGGAGCTAATATAACACTAAGTAACTTTCGATGTATTGATAAGATGGTGTTTGCCTATCAACCAGATAGAAGAAAGAAAGCAAATTTAAAAGATACACCAGTTAAGATTTCTGTTGTTTACATTTTAAAAAAGCTTAATCCAAATGGTTTGTTTGCATAAAGTGCTGTAATTAAGTTTGCAGGGAAGAATAATCTATATGTGTATTATATTATGCCATATATAGCTTAATTAAACTTGACAGCAGCAGAAGGATTGTCTCAAGTGTAAGAGTATGTAAAAAAAAAGCTAAGAGAAGAAGCTCACTTTATAGTAGATGTGTTATACTCTACAAAAGATATATTTCTTTATAAAGGTACTACTGTTACAAGATTAGTGAAAAACTCTGTATTTTCTTTAATTTGGAAAGTGTTAGAATCAAATCTTCCACTTAGTTATAATAAAATGGCATATCATATTAAATTTGATATTATTGCTGTTGTGTATTGTGAATATAGTAAAGATTTTACATCTACTACTATAGATAAACAAGATTAAGTTGAAAACATTGGTAGAAAACAAAAAATTGTTGTTTATTGCACTATATCAAGTGCATTTGAACCTCATATCATTTCAAAGTGGAAGAATGAAGATTTAAGTGATATAAGAAAGTATTTGGCAGAAGTATAACAAATAAGAGAAAGCAATAAACAATACAAAACAATAACACTTCAATCTTTAAACAGCAATGCATATAATGTTGAAGATTTGAAAAATATATGCAAAAAGTTAAGAGTAAAAGTATGTGGTAAGAAGAATTAGCTGATAGAATTCTTACTATTGTCAATCCACCAAATGATGTTTCAAGAAAAGTTTGTGAGATAACAAAGTGTATTTAATCAGAAGAATGTAATTTTAAAAGTAGAAATCAGGTGAATATGCATTACAGACAAACTTTCAATGAAGTTGACATAGCTGATAAGAAAATAAAACAAGTATTATTTGAATACAAAGTAACAGAGTGGAGAAAGAAAATGACACTTAGTCTATTGGATATAGCAGTTAACAATGCACATACTGTATACAACCAGATAGAAACTGTTAGTGTTATTGATTTTAGAAATAAAATCATTTTAAGTTTAGGACAGCTTACTGCCACCAAAGCCAAAAGGGATAAAAAGCCAAAAACAACAAAGGAAAAACGTTAATAAAGAGTAATATATATGGGGAAACAATAGTTAATAGTTTTTTGCATCTTAACATATAATAAAGCTTAATTTGATGTAAAAACAAATTTTTCCAATATTTTCGGACAAGTTGTTATATAAATCGTTGAATCTACGCAATAAATATGCTACAAATAAATGGAAACAAAATCGCTCGATTTGTTGACATGGTTGACTATAACTTAAAATATTTTCTTGAATTGGTCAACTGTGACGTAAATACTTATCCATACCACATGATGTGCAGATTAACTTGCTCCATTCGCTCTTTTGTAAGCAAAAATGAAGTAAATTAGTGATAAAAATAATAACTCTTAAGGTAATACTTGCATTTGTTATATTTATTAAAAATCATTATTTTTCGCTCAAACTTGCGCAATAGAGAGCGATTTTGATAAGATATATGCGCTGTATGTTTGCATCAAATATGTAACATGAATCACACCGCTGTTGGAATTAGGTATAGAATTTAACAAGTTGAATTTCATGTTAGATTTATTGCTTTTGTACTTAGTTAAATATATTTGTCATGTAAACAACTTATTCAAAAGTTTTAAATCATCTTTATCCAATACATAGTTGTGCAAAAGTGTGATTAACTTTTTTTTTATGATATTTGATATATTAGATTTAAACATTTTTTTACAAATTAAAGTTGTAAAATATGTTAATTATCAAAGTAATATAAGCCAAATTCTCACTAGTTATATTGATTTTTAATATCCTCTCACTATACACCAATAAAATCTTTAGCAAACTGATAATTATACACAACTAATAACTTTTTTATTATAAGTTTGTTTACAAAATATAACTATCAGTACTATAAAATATATATAACTTGCTATACTTATATAATTATTGTAACTTACATATTATTTATAATATATTTACACACTTTTAGTTTTAACAAAGCAGAAAACTTGTACTTATTAAAAATAAATAACTACAATTTATAAATAAGCCAAGATATATTTGAGCACATCATTTTTGTAATAACTATTCTTTTAAAGGTCAAGCAACCAGAAAATGACTTATTATTTACTATTAAACTTTTAATTTATGCACTAAATACAAATCATATGGATTTGATTTGCTTAGCTGCAAAGCAGATATCTTCAAATCATAGTAAATCAAATATTAATAAAAAAAATAGTTAAACAAAGTTAAAAAATCAATTAATTTGTTATTATATAAAAAAAAGATAATAAAAAAGAAGATATGCATTAATTTTAATTATCTTAGATTTGTAAAGCCTAAAAAAGAGCGCAAAGTGCTTTTAACAAGTAATGAGCGTTTTTTAGCCAATAGTGAAAAGCATTTAAAAGAAATAATAGATAATATATTACTACAAATTGGTATACTTATTTTAAATATACTTATCATAGATTCTGAGCATGAAGTAGTTGATTTAAAACTACTAATGTTTTCACATAAAACAAACATTTCCTCTAAAATCAAAGAATTTAAACAATTTATCAATATGAGTAATTGTTAGATAGTTAGAACAATGTATAAACTAAAATACTGTTTGTACTATAAACAGACTTGATATAAGGGTGAAATGAAATAGCTGGATTATTTATCTGCTGAATATGACTTGATAAAACATAAAGTAAATAAAGCAGGTAATATATGGAATCTTATCTCAAAATACAAAGCTATTGGTTATTTTAGTCTGTTAATAACTAGTGTGTATATATTAGTGTCAACAGATATTATAGCTAGTATTTTACATAACCTTAGTACATATAATACCTTAGTTATATTAGTAAATAAAACTCATAATGTAAGTTATATAACTAATGGTATTTACAAAAGATGGATTTGAAAAAGACAATGGCTGATAATTTAGGACTATATATGTATGATGACATACAAAGTGACATAGATAGTATAGTTAAGAGAGAAGATATTTTATCATATGTTTCAATCTATAGAACAACATAGTTAAAAGATGAAAACAAATTTTTAACAACTAATTATATAAGTGATAACATTTGTGATACACTTATAAAATATTATTTTAATTGTTTAAATTGTTCTTCTATCAAAATACGTAATAAATATTAACTGTTAAAATTATTATTTTTAATGTATATCAAGTAAAAGTAATTTTAAATGTATACATAAGTAAAACAAATGAGTTATTTGATTTTATTTTACTAAAAAAGCAATCACTTTTATTATTTCAAGTTTGTGCTAATAATCACTGGCATTTATTTGTTGCTGATATTCAAAATAGTGAGAATATTATGCTTACTAGCATTAATAGGTTAAATTTAAGAACAGATACTATTGTTATTTTGCTTGGTAAAGCTGAACTGATAAATGTAATAAATCTGATTTGCTATTATTTGCACACATTTATTAGATACAAGAATTATCCACTCAATGCAGAAAGGATAACCAGTGTTAACTCATCTCAGCGTTTTATCCAAGAAGAAACTATTTGTAGGCCAAAAGTACTCTATTTTATTTTAGAGATTTTAATAAAAAGATTATTATTTAATGGTAAAAAAGGTTATTGTTTCAAGAATTTGCTATTTACTATAAAAAAGATGCTAGATTTGATACAGGCTGAAAATATACTCAATAAACATCATCTTTTAGCCAATAATAGCTTATAAGACATTATAATAATTATAATATTATAACTAAGATTCATAAAGAATATATTTTATGTTAATTTTATTAGTTACATTTAGTAATATAAAAGTAAAATTAGTTGTATTAATAAAGTTGTATGCATTATAAGAACCCCTTGATTTTTTTAACCTTATCTAGCTTTTTTTTAATTATTATTTGGTTTGGTATAATTTAAGAATATCTAATTAGCAGCTAAGCAAATCAAGTTTATATAATTTGTATTTAGTGCATAAATTAAAAGTTTAACAGTAAATAAAACATTATTTTCTGGTTGCTTAGCTTTTAAAAGAGTAGTTATTGCAGAAATAACATACTTAAACCTATTTTCTGGCTTATTTATAAGTTGTTATTAAAATTTTCTTAAAGAATTTGCAATTGTGAGAAGGTTAATTACTAAAAGTCTATGATAGAATATTTTTGAAGATTAATTCTGACTTTTTTGAGAATATATTAGATAATATTGTAGTAATTCTAAAAAGTTTACAATTTTTGAAATGTATAGCAAAGAAAAACAAGTTAAAAGTATAAATAAAATCAACTGATATTAAAAAATATAAAAGCAAAATTAAAACACTAAAAGAATTGTTATTTAAACTTAAAAAGAAAATTAAAACACAAATAATAAAGTTTGATGCATTAATAATACAAAATGAAAATTTAATGCTTAAAGTAAAAATATAAAACCTTAACAATAAAGATTGTCTAAAAAATAGATTCTATTTGTTACTTGCAAAAACTATTTGAATATATTATATAAAAAAATAAAATATTAAATAAAAAAAAGCAAATTTATTATTCTTTAATGTCTTCATTTAGTTTTATGTCTTACATAAAAGAAACTTTAGTAGTGTCAGATTCATTGTCATGTTTATTGTTATTATTCTCTTTCTTTTTCTCTTTTGTACAAACACATTTTTAGTTTACCTCTCATCTGCTTGAAAGTCTCAATATGTACATACTTATACTTGTGTAATTTTTGTTTGAAACTTAGCAACTTTTACATCTTTTTAATGACTCTTTCTGATGTCTTTAGCTCTTTAACTAGCATTTTATTTGACATATCTTTTCTTTCATCAAATAGTAGTGGAACTTTTTAATAGTTTGAGGCCTTTTATAATGCCTTCATCCAAGTTCATATACTGTTTGAAGCAGGCAATCATGTCCTTCTTAGTATAATATAGCTTATTCAAATACCTTTAAAAGACAGGTATTTAACAGACTTTATCTTATAACTTGCACTGCTGCAGCTGCAATATAATATCTACAACTTGTTTTGGTATCACCTTGATTTGTAGTAATGCCTAATACATATCTAAATAATTGTTTTGGTTTTTTAGCTTTTTTACATTGGATTAGACTAAAATAATACTTGATAGTACTAAAAACAGAAGCATCTTTAACAATAAGTGATTTTTTATAGCTTTCTGGCGTAGCAGTGTCTTTGCAGGTTAATGAGTTAAAGATTAACCATATAATTACTGTTATGTCATCAACAACATGACATATAAACATATTCTAATGTGCCTTGCTTATGTTATTAAAGAAAATATAAACAGCATTCTGTTTGTAGTTGTACAAGCTGTTGGGAAAAATCCTCCTTTCACCTTTAAATAACTTTAAATACTATTTAACATATGCTAATTGATGTAAAATCACTAATTGTTAAATAAAGAAATGAAATCTTACATTTGGTATATTATCTACTAATGATGCTATAAAAGCATTCAACAAATCACTATTAGCAAACATATTACTTTTAAATCAACTAAAATTAAAATGAGAGATTTTATGAGCTATTCAAATATTCTGACAAAGATGTATTATTTTTATCATACAAGGTTGGCTGCTTTCCTTTTTAATGAGATTTAATGTCTTTTTTATTAATTTTAAGTTTTGAATCAGATTTTAAAGCAAATAACATGTTAATCTTAAACTTTGTAGCAAATACATCTGCACTAACATCTTTCAACTAATTATTAGTGTTTTTTAAAAATTCTTACCTTAAATATATTTTGTTTGTACTTTCTTTTTAAGTTATTTGTACAAGTTACAGTCAGATAAAGCATTTTGAAATACTTTGGCTTAATTATTATATAAATTAGATGGCGTTATTTTGCACCAGCACAGCGTAGGAAACTAAGTGCAAATCATGAAAACACCTTAAGCTTGCTTTACAATAGAGCATAATACTCTGTAAACAAGTTTGATATATTGTTTCTATGTTATCTTGGCGGTATCTTTTATGTTTGCCACTTTTGGGCTACAATATTCTTCTTTAAAGTATTTATACTCGTTTACATACACTTTCTTTAATACAGCCATATATTAAAGCTTAATTATTTTTATGACAAAGATCTTTATATTGGCCAAACATATAAGGTTGTCTTGCTTTTTATCATCCAGCTTATCATCTCTGAGTTAACAAGCAAGATTGATGAATTTAATGTTATAAACATCTTTCTTGTTAAGAGCTTCTACCATTTTATTTATATTAAGCTTTTTAAATTTAGTGGGTTACACATAAAAACCCTGTTAATCAACTTTTTAATGAGTGAATATATATCAACAAGTGATAGTAATGCTAAGTTTGAGATTTTTCTAGAAAAAAGGATGATAGTTTAACATTTTTTGATAAACATGTAAAAAAAGGCTATTAGTCATTACATTCAAAGAGAAAGATGATTTTAATTATAAATTTGGCAATTATAAGAATATAGCTATTAATAAATCAAGTAAATCAAACACAATTACACCAAATCAAACAAATATTGTTGTTGCTGCTGCTAAAGTATCCAAGAAATGTGGTAGGCCTCTAAAAGTAGTTTCTTTTGATAGCAAGGATGTAGTTACTGCAGCTTTAAAAGCTAAACAAGAAAGGCTTAAAAGCAGCACTACTAGCGTTCTATCTTCTAGATATACTGAAAAGTACAAACATAAAAGGCCATTCAAAGTGGAAATGTTGTGTAAAGCATGAAAGCTAAAATAAACTTGATTGTTTTTATCAATAATCTTATTTTAAAGAAAATCAAAAGTAAAAAACAGCTACAGGCAAATAAAAAACGGAATAAGTAAAAAATAGAATCTGTTTTATCAAGTTTTGACTATTCTCTTATAAGGTAGTTGTAGTATTTATTTTATGTTAATAATGCCACAAAAGATAATAAAATCATTGATCTAATGTTTGTTGACAATAAAAAGAAGAATGTTGACAATATTAACACTTTAAAAACTTATTCAAAAGCAAAAGAAATTAATGACATGCCAACTGCAAAACTTTTTAAAATATGATCTTTAATTGCAATTTCACGCCATTATATGAGTTGTATAACACTATTAAGGTGTTTTTTTAACATATATAATATAATAACATTAAGCTGTGCTGCTATTTAGGGTTTTATTTTAAAAAGTGCATTATTTCATTGAAATTACAATGGTTTTGCAAAAGACTTATCTAATAATTATTTTTAGTAAATTTACAAAAAGTAGCATAGATACATGAATTTTTTATGCTTTTAAGTAAAAGTAAACTTTTAACTTGCTAATAATGTTTAATCCTACCTAGGTAAGATTTTGTAAGTATTACTTTAAAGCTGGAAAAGATAAGGTTTTATGTCATAGATTTTTGTTTATAGCTATGTTTAAATATCTAGTATTTATGCTTATAATGGCAAGTCAAAAAAACTTTATTGCTGACAAAAATAAAAATCAGTTAATAAAGTATTTTAAAAACAATTTAATGGTTTACATTAAATTTAAATCACTTGTTAAAAATCAACTTCAAATAAGCAAGCAAATAACTGTTAATATTTATAGATTAAAAGTATTCTAATATTGCCTTTAATAGATCAGAAAAAGCTAATAAAGTATTTGATGTTAAAAGGTATTTAGTTAATTATAATTATATATGAAACTACTACATTAAATGCATTTTTGTTGGTAAAAGAAGGTGAGACATTATTATTGTTTCAAATGGCTAATAGCAATTATACTTTGAAAAGAGACAACTAAAAATACTTTTCATTAAAAGAATACATTATGTGTATTGAAAGGTATAAGTGGCTGTCAGACTCAATTATAAATAATTACTTGAATAAAATTATAAAAAAGTATAAACTATCATTTTCATCTGTTTAACAGATATATTTACAATATATTATGCAAAAAGGTTCAGTTGCGCTTTAAAACAAAGCAAAAAGATGTTTTACTACTTTTATTTTGCAAATGTCACTGGATATTAGTTATCTTGCAATATATAGCTGCTAAGGCTATAATATGCATAGTTTATAATTTAATGATATCTATTAAACACTTAATATGCAAAAACATACTTAAGATTTACAAGTGTAATATAAACAAGCTAGTTATTACTTTGTTGGTAGCAGAAAATCTGATGCTCAAAAAGCGAGTTACTATTGGTAATAACAACTTTAAATTCTTATTTAAAATCAATTTTTTTCATATAAAGATGTATAAGCATTATAATAAAGATTATTTCAAGAAGCTAGCACTGCCACCAACTGTTAACAAATAAAAGCAGTTATATTATAGTAGTAGCAAGTTTTTAATTGTTAAACAAATTAACTTGTTAAAAAATGCTGTTAGTAAGTTAGTTAATAAAGAGAAAAGAGAAAAAGAAGAACAAAAGGATGATATTGCCAGTGATAACAACAATAATAAGAATAATAAAGATTTTAAAGACAGCAAGGCTGAAACTTAGTGACAGATTACAAAGTATGTAAATGCTGCAAAATCAAAAAACTTCAAGTAGATATTTAATAAAAAGCATAAACAAGCTGAAGTAGAGAAACTTTCCAAAAGAAAGTAAGAAAAAATGCTTGAAGTTTTAAACAAAGAAGTAAATAAGCAAAAGGCAAAAAAAAAAAATTAAGACGCTTAAGGTGTTATAAGGTTTGCAACCATTATATGCAACAAAACAGCACAAAACATCAAGCTATCTTAAAGAATATAATGCTTTAACTGCTTTCTAGTTTTCACAAAAAGTAAAAAAGAAGTGCAAAGCACTAGCACAGCAAAAAAGAGAAAGCAAATCTGCAAAGGTTGATAAAACAGACACTTCACATATTTCATTAGTATGCAAAAGAAAGACATTAAAAAAGTAAAAGTTTGAACAAAGCATAATGTTACTTTTTGTAAAAAAAATTAAAAGTATGGATTCTATTTTTTAAAAACAGATTCCACTTTTTAGGATAACTTAATATGATATTTATAAAGCTGTAAAGCAAGAGAAAATATTAAAAAAGCAATAATTGCATTGTTAGACTTTAATAAAGGCTTAAACAAAAAATTAAGATAAAGTAAAAGACATATATCTACAAATAAAAAAAAGAAAAAGATACAAAACATTAGTAATATAAAAGATGAAAAGGCTAATAAAAGGCATATTAAAAATGTTTAAAAAAAAGAAATAGCAGATTAAAAGCCAAAAAAGAAGAAGTAATAAATAAAAAAAGCAAAAAGTTTTAAAAAACTATTAAAGATACAAAGAAATGTAAATAAAAAAAAGAAAAAGAATTAATTATTAATAAAAAAAAGAATAGGATTTTACTTTATAAAAATTTAAAAATGACAATTCATATAAAAAAAGATAATAAAAAAATAAAAGTAATTAACACCCTTATAAAACAGAATTAAGATTTTTTAAATGTCTTATTCAGGATATGCTATATGGAAGAAATAGTTGTACAAATTTAAAATATAAAAATATTTTTTAAAGATACAATTTGCAACTTCAAAAATTATAAAAATTAAATTTTTATTTATTTGTTTATAAAGATGATACTGGTGAGATATTACTTCATCCTCTTTCACATCCTCTTTTATGCCCTTTTTTATATCCTCTTTCACATGCAGATAATTTTGCAACTTTACTTTTCTTATAAGTGGATGCTAGGTCCTTTTCATTAAAGTTTATATATGCTTTATACTTAAAGTAGATAAGAGCATCTGCTTAAAGATGCAAATCATGAGGCTAAGAAATTTATAAGCAAGTTTTCAAAAAAAAAGTATTTTATTTTGGAGAAAGATGTTTAAAGGGTTAAAAGCTATAGATAGCTCTCAAATAGTAGTATTAATTCATATATTACTGCCTTTATTGACAAAACAAATGAGAGATACAACTTTAACATGTATATTAATAATGTTAAACAAAAAATAAGTCGCAATTTACAACTTTATTAACTATTTCTAGTTTTTTTTTATAAATATGTATACTTTTGATGCTTGGTATAAATGCTCCAATGAGAAGCATGACATATTAAAAGAGTTAAAAACATTTAACTTTACTTTTAGTATTATATATCTGTTTTTAGTTTACTTACCTGCTTAATGGATTCTGTTGGCTGCATGTCAAACAAATAACATTATAGCCATTTTTCTTACTGATTTTTTGAATGAAAGAGATAAAGACACAACAGTTTACAACTTAATAAGAGTTAATACTGCAATATCGCAGTAAAGATGATGAGATATTACCAGGAACTAAAAGAATTTAAATTCAAACTTTTAATGAAGAACTTGCCAAATAGATACAAGAGGGAAAGTTTAAAAAACTTGAATTAAAAGAAAAAGAGATAAAAGCTTTAAAAGAAAAAGAAATGAAAAGTTAAATAGAACTTTAAAAGAATTATTAAAAACAGTAGAGGAGGAGTTTCAAAAATTGCAAGCAGCAAAAAAGCAAGATATACAAAAGAAGAAAAAAGGTGAAAAACAAAAAACTGAAATAGCATATAGTTAAGATAAATATTTTTTAAAAATGTTTTCTGATAATGTAAAATATTTTAACAAATGTTTTCTGAAAATATAATATAATTTTAAAATGTTTTCTGAAAATGTTATACAATTTTAAAATGTTTTTCAATAATGCAAAACATTATACATTTTTAAAATGTTTTTAAAAAATAGAAAACATTTTAAAAAAGTTTTTTAATGTTATAAATGATTGCAAACTTTTTTGTACTTATAATCAGTGATTATAAACTTTTTAATGCTTGTAATCACTGTTTGTGAATATAAAAAATATTACAAAAATCATTTGTGAATGTAAAATAATTCAACAAAAAATACTTGTGAATATAAAATAATTAAAGAAAATATACTTGTAAATATAAAAAATATCCATAAAAAATACTTGTAAATATAAAATAAATTAACACAATTGACTTATAAATATTAAATAAATTAATAAAAATTAATAGTCACATTTGGCACTTTTAAAATGCTTTTAAGCTATAAAATTAGCATAATACTAATAAACTTACTTTATTAACTTTTATTACTTTACAACACAAGTTAATGTTATAGTAAGAGTTTTTGTATATGAATGCCTGTAACTATGTTGTGTTTTTTGAGTTTTTTTAATATATTTAATAGAGTAACAGTGAAAAAAGCTCTAAAAACTCAACAACAAGATAATATAAAGTGTAAAGTCTAACTATATTACTAAGCATCGTGTTTGCAAACTTTGCTTTGCAGTAGACCTTTTAAAAGTTATTATACTTCTTTTGTATATTGACATCAGCTTGGAACAGATTGTAAGCACATTTGATTAATATGTTTTGAATAACCTTTGCATGTAGTATAAGTGTGTTACTGATTTATTCAGCGTGATTAGCAATCAAATAATGCTGTTCAATCTCTTTAGCAGAGTTTGTACATAATTAGTGATATATATCTTAAAGACTACTTACAGATATATTTCTACTATTAAGAACATCTTGCAGCAATGTAATGTCTTTTATAGCTTTATAGTTAGAATTAACTTCTTTAATCTGAATAATACTCTGTTTTAAATTATTTTTGAGAGTATAAATGTATCTCTTCCTGTTTGATTTTGATGTGCCTTTAAATAACTTTTCCCCTTTTAATTTTAATGTTTTTAGCAGGTTTAAATCACAATTTGTGACTTTGTTCAGATTGCAACTTGTAACTTAGTCCAATTTGTGACTTGTGACTTTGTTTGCTATAACAGACATTTTAACACCAAAGGTAGATATCTTTTGGTTTGAAATTGAGTTCATACACTATCTTTAGCCTTGTTAATATTAGTTAAGACAGATTTGTCAACATCTAACTTTAAATTGTTATTACTTTTCAATAACTTTTTATTTTGTTGCTTGATTAAAGATTTTTCTTAAACAATTAGCTTTTTTTTTCTATGAAACAAAAAATGAAAAAATTTTTTATGTAAATGAATATGTTTTATAAAATTACTATTAAGAGTTTTTTGTTTGTTTTTGATGCATTTTACCTCTGTATCTTATTTTTTGTGCACAGTTTTGTATTTATAAGTGGATTTTCTGTTACAATTTGAAGTATAGAAATAATATTCATATTATTTATATTAATCATACTTGCAATTAATCCTTAACATTTATATTATAAACTTGTTTAACATTGTCAGAATCATTTATTAACTTGTGCACATCAGCAGTTAAGTCTATAAAAGCACTTTTCTTGTTTGATATAATTGATTTTTGATGAAAAAGTCACAATTTGCAACTTTTAAGTTGATTAAAAGTTGATTTTAACAGGTTAATTTATTAAGTTGACCAGCAAAGTTGCAGCTTACAACTTTAATATTAATCAAACAAATACTATGAACCAAAACAACTTTATCAAACCTATTTAATCACATATAGTATATCAAAATACAAATATATGGACATATACTCTATTTATGCCAATAAATGAGGTATTACTTTTATATTTCTTTGTACAAAGTTTTAACATGGCTTAGGTACATCAGTTTCTTGTTAAATCATAGAATAAGAATTATATTACTAAAAAGAGAGCTACTACATTTATTATTAATGTTATATTGTGCATGTACATACTTAAAGCAGACTTATGTGATGCAATTAATCAACGCTGTGATTCTTACATTTACTAATAAAATAATGGAGTGACAACTACTACAATTACAAATGTTTTAATTAAATGTTTATACTTTTACTTTGAACATAATTAATCATTTTGCAAAATTGAATACCTACTACAAACTTCATTTGAAAAAAAGTATTGTAGTATTATTTTTTACTACAAACTGGATTCTATCAGCAATACTTTAATACTTGCATTACCGCACAGAAACAGCCTTTACTTGCAACCTTACTTTTGTTAAATAAACAATTACAGACATTTTGTTGTCAAACAAGTTACAACAAAGAGAAATCTGAAAGTTGTGTACACATCAATGTTTTAAAACATTATAATAATGCAGCCATGTAATTTCAAGCAAGTTAATAACATATAATAAGAGCATAAAAAGTCTAATCAGAAGATAGATAAAATAATATGACTTGCAGTAATATATTATGATACATTTAAGTTTTAAAGCCAAGTTTTAAAAAAGTAAACTTTATTTTACACTGACTATACTTTAAAGCTTTTGTATTACAACTAAGTATGATGGTTTAATATAACATTCAATATATGGCAAAAATTATAATTAATGTTATTACATAGAATACAAATCTACTTAATTAGTTACAGAAACACCTTATTGCTCCAGGTTTTATTTATATGCTTTAATTAAAAGAGTATAATATCTACCTTTTTATATTGCAAAGAATTCAAAATGCTTTAAAATTGACATTAATTAAACAAAGCAACCATGTAGTTGTTACTGACAGAAAAACTTCAATTATCAAGATTTAGCGTATTATATTCCCACATATGAGACACTTGCAGTGTTATATTCATTTTATCAAAAATATTATAGATAAAATGAAGTATAAGATATGTGCAATAATAAAACATTAAAAAAAAGAAGTAATGCTACTAATATATGATAACATGGCAATTAGTAAACTTAGTGAGCATTAATTAAATAGATAAGTTTTTACCACATTTAAATATTATAATGTAAGCTATTAAACATAATTTAACCTTATTAAAACCAAACTTTTCAGTATTAGTAAAGGTGCAAACCTAAAAAATAGCAAACTTTTGCTATAATATCTGTTTAAAAAGAAGATTTTAGTTTTATGTTCCAAAATATCAATAACAGCTTAAGCAAAACAGGATTATTAAATAGAAAACACATGATAACAAATTTAGTTAAATTATTCAACAATATGATTCAGCTTGTTATATTTACTAACCACAAATGCTTATAGTTTTACTTTATACAAAAGATAATAAAATTTTTTGATAATATACAGACAAAAATAGCTATAAAATACCAAAACTTTAGTGATTTCTCTCTACATACAGTATTTCAACCATAAGATAATCTAAAAAATCTGTTGACAAAATTATTAACTGCAAAAAGCAACATTTTGATTGATGTTAAAAAGGGAATACCATTGAAAGTTCCTTAATTTTCATATTTTATAAAGGTTTTTGCAAGTATAACAACTGCTGAAACAAACATTTACAAAGCAAAGCTTAAGAATATATTTAATTACGGATTAATTACAATTTTTAAGAATGCTATAAAGCCATCAGCAATAGTAAATGCCCCAGATTTTAATAGAGTTCCACATTGATATAATGTAACAACAAATAATAGCTATATGCTGCCATATTAAAAATAAGACATATTTAAAAAGGTATGCTAATTTAACGCCTACAAGATCTCAAATTTTGAAAGTAAAGACAAAGAAGACAGCTATAAATGCTAAAAGAAAAATAAACAAAAAAAGGCATGAAAAAAGAAACATTAAGCATTATGCCAACCAAGTAGTAAATATAATATTTAACCTTTATAACAAAGAAAAGAACAAGAAAAAGATAAAATTAATAGTTGTATATAATCTTAAAACAAGTGAAAAAAACAATAGTAATTAAGAACTTTACAAATCTTTAACCAAACAAATTACTAGAAAACACAAGAAAAAGGATAATCACCTTTGAAATAAAATGAAAAAGACAAAATAAAAATCAAAAATTTATAAAAATTATAAAATATAACAATAAATAAAATAAATCTAAATAATATATTATATATTATATATTATTTATTAAAAACTATAAAACTTTTGTTTTTTAAACAAATAACTTCTATTAAATAGCATATCCCTCTTATTCTTTTTTTGCAATTATATATTGTTGTATGTAATGCAAAATATATTAATTTAATATATATTACTCAAATTACTTTTAAATACTATTATTATTAACAAATACTAAAAATAGTATTAAATTTTTTTATTAATATATCAATTATATTAATAAAAAAATTTAACATAAAGTAAATTTATTGTAAGCAAAATTTATTATATAAAGTTATTGTTATTATTCATTTGCAATAATATATAATATATTATTTAGATTTATTTTAAAAGATTATAAATTAAAAGCAGTTTGCTTAAATGTAAAATGATTTAAACTGCTTAAATATATTGGTTTTTATCTATTTGAACAAAAAATTAAAACAATTTGATGTATAATGTGATAAGTTTGGATGTTTGAAAGAAATTAAGCGTTTTAACAAATTATATGAATATTTTTAATTTTGTATTTTGAAAATCAAGATTCTATTATGTATTTTAGATTGAAAAAAGAATACATCTTAAAAACTAGTTGTATCATATAATTATATATTATTTGTATAATAATAACTGTTTAAAGCATCTTTTAATACTACTTTCACATAGTAATAACAAGAACAATAGTGTTTTACTAAGATTATATAAAAGATTTCTAATACTATTGCTTTAAAATATGTAAAAAAAGGCTATATAAAGTGATAAAGCACAAATATATTACAAGTAACCCCATAATCTTTAATAGTACAGAGTTGCAACTAAAAAATAGAAAACAGCTTAAAAATATGCAGACAAATCATAATAAGGCTATTTATAGTAAAAAAAATGTTGAAAAAGTTTTATTCTTACAGTTTAATATTGTTGTGTTTTATAATATAACTATAACCAATTATTTTATAATGTTATTACCTACAAGTGATATAAAGATTATAAAGTAACAAAATAAAGTTGTTTTATACATTAATACTACATTTAACATCTTTTTAAATTTTGTTATATTGATATCTTTTAAAAATAAAGATTTTTAAAAGTATAAAATGTAAATTATAGCATTGTATACTTATTAAATATATTAATAACTTGTTAATAACATGTAATAGAACTAACAAATGGAAATATATAAAGCTGCATTAATTTAAGTTAAGTAAAAGTTTAATATAACTGCATACAAAAATTATTTTATATTTATAATAGTAAGCAAGTTGTTATAAATACACTTAAGAAATACAAATAAAACAGATGTAATGAAAAGCATAAACATAAAAGGCTATTCAAAGTTAAGTTATGTAAAGTATAAAAGCTAGAATAAACTTGATTTTATTTATTGAAAATCTTATTTTTAATAAAGAAATTCAAAAGTAAAAAAAACAGCTACAAGCAAATAAAAAATGGAATGAGTAAAAAATAGATTCTGTTATTTAGACAATCTTATAAGAATATAGTTGTTATAGCTTTAAATAAAAATAAAAAAAGCTTAAAAGCAGTATTACCAATGTTTTATCTCTTAGATATATTAAAAATTATAAACATAAAAAGCTATTCAAAGTTAAAATATTTAACATAAATTTTAAGTACAAAGTAGTTAATTTAAAACTATTAATATTTTAATATAAAACAAACTAAGATATATTTGAGGTATAAACATCAATTAACAGAGTATTATATATAACTTTAATATATATTAAATTTATTTAATGTAAATATAATATATATTACATTTGTGTTAAATCAAAATATATGTTTAAAATTTAAAATATAAAATTAAAAAGTAAATAAAACATTCTGTTTTAATAAATAACTTATTAATAACAAATTAATAACAAATTTTTAATAGAAAAATAAAATTATATTTATAATATAAAAATGGTTTGTACAAAATAAGAAATTCTTACACTTAAATTGTTGTATCTGCAGCTTAACAGTATATTTATAACAGTAATCAGCCTTATGTTTTACATTATTTGCAATAGTTGTCAAATAGTTAACCAAGTGTTGTTGATAATTTAACAGTGACCCAGCAATTAGAAATTTTCCTATTTGAAAATAATTTAAGTTGGTATCAATTAATCAGCTTTTGTTATCAGAACTAAGTGCTATTACATCTGCAATAATATTTAAAGTTTCAAATTTTGAATTTTCTAATTGCAAAGTCAGTATTGATAGCTAAAGATGTTGCTGTGGATTTAATATAAGTTCTAATTCTATTTACATAATCTAGTTGCAAGCGATAGATCTTCTGATTGTCTATAGCTGTACAAACAGGCTTGTGATATCCAGACAATATTCCAAACCAATGTGCAAATTGAGGAAATAAGATAAAAGAAACCCAGAAAGACTGCGTAAGAGCTGATGCTCTGCTGAGCTTCCAAGTAAGATAGAATATAATTAGAACAATTTAGAATGCTCTTGTAGCTTTTGTCATCCCCATGTAAGTGAGAATTTGTTGGTAGTTTGTCGCTTTGAAAGTGGCAAGTCAAATGATTTTATCTCATTTTGTAATTCTTGGAAGAACTCACTTAATACAGCTTCTTTATTAACAGATGCTACTGCAATTTTGTTAAATTGTTGTATGTGCTTCTGCCAACTGTTTCCTATGGCTGTTAGGTGTCTTCATTGGTTGCTGTTTGCTGCTCCTCTTGTTGTACAAACGTCTCAATATATCATTGATTTACAGTAATCACTACGGCCTCACAAAACTCGAGTCCTGCTGAGGCATGCCCATATTAATCGTCTACAATCGACTACTGTGGACCACCGTCAAGTCCACATGACTCTGTCTTATTGAACACATGACTTTCTATCTATTTTTCTGTTTAAAAAAGCAGTCAACACTGCAATATCTTGTTTTTTTTACACCCACTAATGGTATGCGTTTTTGACAGAAGACGCTGCTATCTAGGCAACATTCAGTAATATAACAACACAATGCCAATTCGTATTGAATGTCGCGACAAAATAACATTCGAGTTGGAAACTTGTGGCACTCATAATCGCTAGTCACATCCCGTTTCTAATTATTCGCCAACCACTATATGCCAACAGCACTATGTAGCGAAGAAAAAGAATGCGAAACGCCAAAGAACGCGTTTTAAGGCTATTTTGGCATGTGGAAAGTTTGCAAACATGACGTATGAAAACCCGAAGTATTATCACCAAAAGTATGCGTATTTGATTTGTCTATTGTCACGTAGAATTTTATCAAAAACAAAAGTATTTCAGATCTTCGATTGACTAACTGTTTGTAGAAACTAGCTGGTGATTTCTTATGGCAGCAGAACGCTTGTTCACGAGTGATCCTTTACGTAGGCTCGTATGTTAGCAGAATAAGCAAATCAGTTGAATGAAAGTGGTTGAACTTTACAGAATCGTCGATGCCAGTCAAGACCTTCGTTTTTAGAATTACTAAGATACTAGTTTTTCGATCGCTGTTCATTTTGCAATTCAATCAAGACAACAGTTTCACAAACACTACCGTCACGGAAAACTGGAGGTACAGAAAATGTTAAGAATGTTTCTCAAAAGATTTTACATGTTTGGAAGAAGATATTGCTTGCGTGAGATAGTATCGTTTTTCGTTTTACACAATAATATTGGAGAAACAGAAAGAACACAAAGAACGTTTCCGATACAAGGAAAAAGTTACTGTGGTCAAAGCAGAAGATGATTAATCCATTCTTCGTGAAATATATGCCATGTTCCCAACGTATATTGGACATCTCGACGAGTTTGAACGAAACAAAAAGGCATTGCCGCTGTTGATCCAACAAAACTAGTTGCATGAAACAAGCAGCAACAGAAGAGAAAAAGATGTTAGATCGTGTTGACAAAGAGTTACGCACAACCACAGAAGCAGGATACTTGGTTAAAGTTCACAACGAGTTGTTCATGAGAAGAGAAACAACTTCAGAACTCGACCAACAAGCACTTGATGACATGATTGAGCTGTCGTTCTCTGTAGCAGGAAGAATTATGCAAAAAGTTGACAAACAATCACTTTTGCAACTTGAAAGTCATTTGCCATTAGCGTTATACGGAAGTCATGCGCTACGTCAACTCACAAAGAAGTTTGAGAAACAGCTGCTTTTAGTGTGTTGAACATTTTGGCACGATACGTAAGCTCTGCAAATTTGATTCAAACGATCCAAATTTGTGAACGTATTCTGGATTTACCATGTATGACACCACTTGTCAAAGTGTTTACTGGTTTAGAAGTTTTATTGGGAGACTTTTTCGACTGGGAAGGGAATCTGTTAACAAAGAATGGCCAACTTGTCAGTCGATGGCGTCAAATGGAACCTGAAAACTACAAGGTCATCTTTAATATCAAGAAACGTGAATTTGAAGCCAAGGCGTACCAATGGTGGTCCATTTCTATGAAACTCTATGCGCTGATGCTCACCATGAAAATGAAGAAATGAATTTATCGATTTGCGACAAGTTTATGAGAAAGACAACAATTGGTGACTTCAAACCAACTTGAAATGTTACCTTACGCTAGCCAACTTTGGCCAAAGATGAACAACAACATAAACTTGCAGGTGTTTGTACAACGTGTACCAATTCTACAAACAATTTGTCGAAAATTTGAATAACCATAACATCGATGCAAGCTCTGTACAAAAGATGATAACGAATGACAACACTGTACACGTTCCTGCAAGAAGTTATAAAGACAATTTGTTCTTTTTTCAAATTATACAATGTAATGCCGTTATTCGCGTGCAAGAAGAACAAGACACGTTGGCCTCTTTGTTGACTAACGTTGAATCGCTTCGTGAGAACTTGTCAAGCGATGCTGCGAGTGGTACCGTCGTGTAAACTCGTATGTGAATAGATTAGCAGAGTTAGTCAAGCAATTCAAATCGTTGAACGACACCAAGATAATCGTACTAAAGGCACAAGAAGACATGAACAAGTTATTCGACACAAAAACAACTTCCATTTTGTAGAATGCAAACACATGCTGAAACAATTGACAAGTGTATCAAACAATTAAATAATGTTCACACTCACACAAGCAAGAAACGCGAGCGTGCCAATCGTAGAAAACTCGATCAACAAGTTGTGTTGAACAAATAATTTACCTACGACAAACCACTACCAGAAAACGATTCAATGAGCTACTCACGTTTTGCCAAAGACCAAAACAAGACAAATGACGATGAAGATATTGTCATGGAGAGTTGGATGTGCAAATGACGGAATGGAATTTTGAACAAAGCTTGTGTGAACAATTGAGACTCGAACATTGGCAACAAAACACAACATTAAGAAGGTCAAGTGGAAGTGATTTTACTGTTTGGAAAAACTTCTCTCGAGTTTTTGTAAGTTGTCAGCCAACCTGTCACTTTTCGAAAAAAAACATGTCACACGAGCCAACATACATTTACGTGGATGAAGACTCCGTTGATGAAGAGTTGTTATGCTCTCACATTTGTTTCCGGCCATTAGTGGATCCCTATGCCCACAACTCGTGTGGTCATTCGTTCTGTCACGACTGCCTCGAAAAAGCAAACTATCAGTGTCCTTGTTGTCGCTCAGGAAGTGAAAAAGATTACACAAAGGTCAGCACCCGTATAATCCTGAACCTTCTTGGAAAGTTGCGCGTTCAATGCTCATCTTGTGAAAAACAAATGGCTCGTGGAGATTTCCAGGAACATATTTCAAGTTGTCCAATTATGTGTCCAAATGGGTGCGGTGAGAGTATACCACGTGCAAAATTAACTGAACATGCGACTGTTTGTCCTAACGTACAAGTACCATGCGCTGCAGCAGAGTTTGGATGCATTGAAGCAGTACTACGTGGGATTCGCCATGATCATGAACAAGAATGTCGCTATGAACAGTCACGATTCATTTTTGAACCACTCCATCAAGAAACAGTAACACTCAGAAACAAGTACAAAAGTGAAATCTGTTCACTCACAACCAAGTATGACACTGAAGTTGGTGATATGAAGATCAAGTACGATAACTTGAACAACAAGTACATGACGCTTGAAAACAAGTACGAATCATTGGAGAGCAAGTATGAAACAATAATTCAACAACTTGCCACTCTTACAACCAAATCACCTGTTGATCAACTATCAAGTACTGTCTCCAAGTCGATGGATCCTATTGAACATGTGGCATGTGGTAGTGAAGACGATATAGAGATCTGGAATGTTAGTACTGGTATACGTGTCAAGGTACTAAAAGGACACACACAACAACAACAAATGTGGCAACTGTTTGCTTTAGGTATCTATTCTATTATTCAATTATCAGATGGTACATTGGTTAGTGCAAGTGTTGATAATACTATTCGATTATGGAATATTAAAACTGGTGAATGTACAAAGGTACATAGAGGTCATACTGGTGATGTTGACTGTGTGATCCAACTTGTAAATGGAACTATTGCCAGTGGAAGTATTGATAAAACAATTCGTATTTGGAATAGAGAACAAGAGATAAAAACCATACAAGCTGGTACTTGGGTGCACTGCCTTTTAGAACTTGAAGATGGTACACTTGTGAGTGGTGGTGATGATAAGATGATTACATTTTGGAATGTTAGAAGTGGAGAAAAGACAAAAACATTAACTGGTCATACATACACAGTTGCATCACTTGTACAACTCAAAGATGGAAGAATTGTGAGTGCAAGTATGGATACAACTATTCGAATTTGGAAGAATGACAAATGTGAGAAAGTACTTGAAGGACATACATATTGGGTGTATAAGGTAATAGAATTAACAGATGGTCAACTAGCAAGATAAAACAATACGATTATGGAACATGAACACTGGAGAGTGTCAAGTATTAACAGGTCATACTGATAGAGTTAGGTCACTTATTCAAATTAGTTCAGATATAATTATAAGTGGTAGTGAGGACAAAACAATTCGAGTATGGAAGAATGGAAAACAAATCAAAGAGATGAAATGCAGTGGATATGTATTGTCAATGGCACCAATAAAAATAAAAACTTGAACAACATTTCAGTCTAGAAATTTCACTTCTCTGATATCAAGATCAAATATCCAACATGTCAATAATTTTGAGTGTTCTGGGATCATAAAGGTATGACTATACGAGGTTGTTGTTGAGTGCGTAATTATAGGCTGTACCCACTATGTACTATAGACCAGCTTGTATCCAAATTTTGATTTGTTCTTTCAATGTTTAACATTGATAAAATAAGCATATCAATGCATCAGTGCTCGTTAATAGTGTAGTTAGTCACTGTAAATCGAATGCTCAAATTGTTTCGTCGCATTAAATGTCACTTGTTATATTCTAATAGACCTGCGATTTGAATCGTAAATCCTTCTGTAATTTTTGCAAGAGGATTACTCCACACCTCTCGAATGATGCAAACGATAAGGCCATACATAGCGTGGCTCGACCGAACGTGGTTGTACATGAACATTCTTTTTGAGTCTTCGCGTACCTCCTAAATGAGTATGCTTGTATAAATACAGACGTATTTTGTCATTCGATACTTGGGAAACGCGTCTGCAGTATCTATCGACTATTATGAAGGCGATAGTATTTTGATTCATAACTGTAACATAAGAGTAGCAGAACCATACCAGAGAAGATGTAAACTAAACCAAATCGCAAATAACCAAACGACGCAAGTAACTATAATAGTCCGCTTTCCTGTTGCAAAACTAGAACAATAAACGTTACTTCTATCTTCACCGTCGTTTCTTAGAATGTGACCTTGATAAGTAGTGAGAGAAAGTAACCAGAGTTACTCGTAAGATGGTATCAAGCTGGTGCGTTCTCACCATTCTTCAGAGGACATGCTCACATTGAAACACAACGTCGTGAACCATGGTTGTTTGGTGAAGAAAACACAAACCTGATCCGTGAAGCAATAGCATTCCGTTACACGCTACTTGCTCACTACTACACACTCGCTAAACATGCTTCTCTCACCACGTTACCAATTTTGAGACCATTGTTCATGCAATACCCTGCTGCGGCTATTCGCAACTCTGTAACTACAGGACCCAAAATCGCCACGCACAAAACAACTACTTTGCTCATCCACCTACACCGAAATCGTTAACATATAATACACTTCGCATAATATATTCCACAAGCAACTATGGCGTTGGCAATACGCTCTCAGAGTACGCTACATTCACAACAGGAACAACCATGTATATTTCTTGCTATATCGAAACCTGCGAGCAGTTGAATGAGTGGTGACTGTTTCGATATTTCAAGTGTTCTTCAACTAGTTTCAACGTTGTTGTGTTATTTGAGTTACGAGAATTGTGCGCTCAATAACTTGGAATAAGTTTGGCACGTAAGATATCAGCATCTTATCTAGTTTGCATTACAGGAGCAAATTACTGAAGTTACTCTCTACAATATGTATCTCAATAATTAATATTGCAACTCAGCGTAATGCAGACAGACGGTGAGCTAATTTGTTTTGATATTCCATTTAAAACGCACGGTATCTCCTGCATATGTATTTTTAGTTAACTGTAATACCTCATACTCGCAGCATTTGGGTGTCCGAGATCCCAACTGCATCACGCGCTATGACCCTACAATAACCAAGAAAATGCTGAAACGAGTATCAATGTTTTGTTACTGATAGCGTACTGTACATATGCTAAAATCTTTGGTTGGGCTGAAAACATGTACGATTTCAATTTAATTTAATTTCTTTAGGGATCAAGGTCCTCTAGGAGCAAGCAACCCCATCCAACACTTACTCCAGTCGAATTAGCGCTGCCTAGGTGCAGTGTCGTTGATTTTGGATTAAGTAGCCAATCATCTACCGTCAGTCTACCGTTGTTTGGTAATATTAATGTTACTCACTGACAGCAATAGTTCGGATGGTAGACTTTTCAGTATTGGAAAAAATTACTTTGGTTGTTTGGGTACAGGTGACGCTAACGATAATACTGTTGAGACAAGTTACAAAAAACAACTTACAACAGGCACAGCGGGCATTAAATTCGAAAGCATAGCTCACAATAGCGACTCAACGTTTCTGGCTTGTGATAGTAATAAAGTTTTCTATGCGTGGGGCAAGATGCTTGACGGTACAGATGCCAAACAGTAAGAATCTATCAAACTTAACTAACACTACTAGACGATCACCATTGGCTATATCCACCTCTTGGGGATTAGATATTGTTGACTATGCTGTAGCAGCGGATAATTTCTATTTTATTACTAGAGCTGGCGTTTGCTTAAGTGTATGTTTTCTATTTTGCTAATATCTTGCAGATGGGAAAGAATGATGTCGGCGGATTAGGCACCGGAGGATCTCGAAACGATGTACAAAGTACACCTACTCCAATATCAATGACCGGTACTTTTAGTGGCAAAAAAGTAAAAAAAGTGTTCGCAGGAGTTCAGCAAGCGATAATGATCACAGAAGATAATTTGTTGGGTGCTTGGGGACAGTGTAGATACGGCAACTGTGGATTAACACCACCTGTTGATTATGTTGATCCACAAGCCGGCACTCAATACGAAATTGTTATGGTTCCAAGTCCGGTAGATACTTCTGGTGGGTTAAACGGAAAAAAAGTTGTACAAGTTGCAGTAACGTACAAGCACGCGGTATTCTTGACAGAAGACGGCAAGTTGGTCGGTACTGGAAGAAACGACAAAGGCCAGCTGCTATCTATGACTGGAACAGTTTTCGTACCCACGTTAATGGATATGACACCTTTCAATGGACAACAAATTGTAGAAATCAAAGCTAGTAGATCAACAACATTCTTTTTGACATCATCAGGTGTACTTTACGTAAGTGTTTACACTTTTTATTAAATGGTAGACTTGTGGAGAGAACGAGTACGCGCAATTAGGAATTGGAACAGTTGATAGTAACGTAAACAACGTGTTACATCAACCAAACTTTAATGGTTCTTTTATGGATAGAATCTTCACAGGACCAAATTTAAACACTGTTATCGCATGCAGTGTCTGTAACGAAACATTCGTTGAAACGACAACGCCTGTACCAACAACAACGTTTGCACCAACTACAGCAACTCCATCACCTACAACTACGAACGAACCAGTATCGTGCTTTGGAGAGGCAACTCCTTGTGGTGGAAATGGTGCGTGTATTGCTCACGACACTTGCAAATGCAATCCAAATTCCCTCGGAGTAAAATG
>JAESGV010000198.1_pt1 | contig 35924 bp, 34 predicted proteins | sample 9269781 | NCBI WGS metagenome assembly JAESGV01 (sample SAMN15741586, study PRJNA653496) | algae metagenome | isolation source: Tildeniella torsiva UHER 1998/13D and co-occurring heterotrophs from... | place: Slovakia: Slovak Paradise National Park, Hrabusice, Kosice Region | collected 2000-01-01
ACTACACCAACGATAGGATTTAATAGGGAGCAGGTAAAGCATGGTCGATATGATATTACATACTTTGATTTGGGAGGTAACGTAAAGTTTCGTGGTATTTGGGAAAGATATTTCGCAGCAGTATGGGTGATGAAAAAAGTTAATAATTGTTAGATTCATGGAGCAGTTTTTGTTGTTGACTCAGCAGACGAAGGAAGAATGGAAGAAGCAAAAAAAGCATTATTCGATAGCGTTAAGCACCCTAACTTTACTGGAAAGTCGCTTTTGATGTAAGATCAAAACTCATATCGAGTAACAAATGTAGATTGGCAAACAAACAAGACAAAAAACAAGCAATGGCTGCACACGAAATAGCTCAAAAACTAGAATTAGACCAACTGACACAGTATGTGCATCGGTACAACATCTTACCGTGTTACGCATTAGCGCCTCCTAACAAACCTGTTGATCCTCAAATCAAAAAAGCATTAACGTGGCTGGGAGATTCCATCGACGAAGATTTTGAACAATTAAACAGGAGAGTAGATAAAGAAAGAAAGGAGGTTGAAGAACAGGAACGATTAGCTCTAGAAGAGAAGAAAAAAGCAGTTAGAGAAAGAAAAGCAAAAGAAGAGCAAGCTTTACGTGAAAAACAAGAAAATGAAGAACGAAAAAAGAGTCCATCACCAAGTAGTTAACATGATTGTAACTTATAAAGCTGCTCTGAAACAGAGTTGACTTGTTTAGCAGACAAATTGAACAAGTGTCATGTCTAACATATCGTCTCCGGATACGACTACACCTAGCGACGAAACAAAGCTACTGCTTAAGGACAAAGCAGACAAATCTCGCAGCACGTACGCAAACACGAAAGTTTTTTCACATTCGAAGAGATACACAAGCATTGATTAATATTATCAAAGCAAATATAGGTAGTGGAATTCTTGGCATGCCTTACGCATTCAAAAATGGTGGTATCTATTTAGGAACGATCACATTACTAATTGTCGCCGTAATAACTTGCCACACAACGCTTATTTTAACTGAATGTAAATCTGTACTCGTGAAAAGAAAGAAACGACAAGGTGAACCAATAGATATACATACTTATGGCGACGTTGGTCGAGTATCCATGGGAATCATAGGTGCAGCTATTATCGATATACTACTAGTGTTCACCCAAACAGGATTCAGTTGTGCATATCTTATCTACATAGGAACGAATATGCACGCTATGGTACCTCAAGTGGAAGAGTGGCACGCTATCTTGATCGCACTGGCGTTGCTTGTACCACTTTGTTTACTTCGAAACATCAAGTATTTGACTCCTACTTCAATTATCAGTGAAATCTGTATCATTGGAGGCATGTTGATCGTCATCTATTACGATATCGAAAACTTAACTACACAACCATTTCCAGGTAATAGAAACATTGAATTCTTCAATTGGAAAGACTTTCCTGTGTTCTTTGGAGTAAGTACTTGTTTCACGTATTAACAAAAGATATGTATTTATGGATACGAAGGTATTGGTTTGGCACTACCGATAGAAGAGAATATGCAGAAAAAGAGTCACTATCCTCGTGTTTTTTACCTTGCAAGTATCATTATTTCGATCATGATGGGTGGCTTGTATGTTATCGATTAGTGTCTTACATTTTAGTGGGTTAATTGGATATATTGCATATGGACACTCTGTGAAGGCTGTGATTACGCTTAATATGCCACCAGGTACAGTTCTTGGAATAGTAATCAAAATAGGACTTATGATCGCGTTGCTATTCTCGTTTCCTATACAAGTATGTCAAATCAATACACCTATTAACTCGGTAGCTCTTCCCAGTATCTGAGTTGTTTGATTCGTATGTACAGTACATTTTGAAACGATTCAAGCCTGAATACGTTACGCTCAACGGTGATTCCGAAGCACCATCTCCTGATGCTGAGCATGGACATGCATTAACACCACAAGCAGCATGGTCTACACATTACGTCGTCGGAAACATCCACCGCATCATAGTAATGCTACTAACTGCTGCATTAGCGATCTCTGTGCCTGATTTTGGTGATTTTCTAAGTTTAATCGGAGGACTAGGTGGCACGATGTTAGCATTTGTTCTTCCATTGATTATTCATCTTATTACATTCAATAAGAAACTAAGTTGGTCGGTAGTAGTCAAAGATGTCTCCATCATCTTGTTTGGACTGATTGCTGTCGTTGTTACTACAATACAAAGTGTACAAAATATCGTCGAAGGGTTTAATAAAAAATAAACTACTAGGAGCATGAAATGCGTGTGATATCCGTTACATCTCGAGTGTTGATGATGCACTCATTTTCTATTTCGTAACTCCAAATATATCCATGATTGGCAAGTCGCATGCCACGAATGTTCATTAGTAGGGCTATATTCCTGAATATCATTCTTACTTGCATGTCAATACTATTCGTTTGGCAACGGAAAATGTTTTGGCATATCTTATAGTTATGTTGGTTCAAATTGCAGCAGTCATACAGACGTTTGCCAATGATGCTCATATTGAACAAGTCTGGTATCTTGTTCATTTTATCTGAGTACCATATGAGCTCACCATCATTGCCTGTAATCGCAATCATGAGATCGTGGACGTAGTTCATAAGTGATTCTATCTTGTTCGCCTCGTTGTTTGGAGGCACGTAATTGCGGAATAGTGGGTGACTTGTAGTACTACTGGACAGCAAAAAACTGAGCGGTGGTAACGTGAGTTGGAAGTTTTGTTCTTCCTCTATGCGTGGTAGATATGGTTGCACTGCTAATGACGGTTGCGGGGTATTATTAATTTTTTCTATAGGTTGTACTTGTTTGGCTGATTGGTCGTCTTCATCTTCGAGAGTGGTCCAACCAGTCTCTTCGAGTAGAATACTATTACGTTCTTTTTCGAGTTCGTCTATCTGCTCTTTCAATTTGGCATATTGCTCGTATACACTTTTGGCTGTTTGCTCTAACGTTTCCTTTTTTTTGTATAGACTTTTGACTTTCCTATACGGCCATCTTTTGATGCCATGTTGTCTACAAGCACGTTTTAAAATCTTTTGTTGGTTAAAAGTTGGGCTAACGTACGCTCGCACAGACGCCAAGTTCTTTGGCTGCGTCGTCTAAAGGCAATGCAAACAAGCCTTGTATTTCAGTCTTTGATATTGTCTGCTGCTTCATAGTGTGATTAACGCACGAATTGCTTGTACCGCTTGCGGAGACAATAAGTTACGAAAGAGTATTATGCACGTAAATGGTTTGGGTGACATTAGAATAGGTTTTTGTCGGGTAATTAATTGCTACGCGACAAACTTTGAGGAAGATAGAGAAAGATATGATGATCTAGGCAAGCACAAATTACTTGCTGAAGAACAGTAAATTGGAGGTCATTAAATTGGCTACTGAGAATATGTTAGCGTCGAAGCTAGACAAACTATTTTTCAGTATTGATTGCTAAAAATTTGCTTCCATCTTGTCTTTGTAATTTCGGTAAACTTGGGAACTCGAAAATGCACGTGTTAGACACAGAGAACGAGTGCTTGATTGTACACTTCATTCCTGACACTCGAACACCAAGACCATACGAACTATTTGCAAACTACAACGACAAAATAGTAGTTCCAAGCATCTTCGTACCACTCGAATATCCATATGCACAAAAAGAAAATAATATTGTTAATTTAGCGACAGGAGAGACATGCACTAGTAACACACGAAAATTTGGAGAAATTCCGTATAGAATTTGTTTTAATTTAGACATGTGCTATTTATTTGACGGTGAAGCGTTGCTTATGGAACATAATATTCGTGGCTACACGATCGTACTTGGTGAAACAAGGAAGAGAACTTTTGATCGTCCTATTACTGCATTCTTTCCTCTAGAAAATAGGATCATTGTTGCATGTGGTCAATGCATCTATGCTTTGAACGAAAAATTATTTTTTAGAACCATACGTACAAAGCACGCTGTCAATAATACCTTTCCAATATCCACAAGTCATATTGGTGTCATTACGAACAATAGAATTAAAATTTATGACCTCTTAACTGGTATTGTGCTCTCCAAGACGCCCAAGTATAGCTTTGAGGCTAGTGTGTGCCCTGCAGTGCTTATTAACTCTACTGCTGATGTTGTATTTGTAGAAAAGAAAGGTGGTGGGTGCTATGCCTTCAAGACACAAACTCCTAAACCTGTACTCAGTCGGTCATCGTACATAGATCTTACAATAAACACTATTAAATAGACTCTCTTTACGCTAACAAATTTGTCTCTAGAACTTTAACTGTACCTCCATCGTAGTGCAACGAAGTTGTATTTGATCCAAAACTTTCTGCACGAATCACGAAAATGTGTCTATGCGGTTAGTATCTATCAAGATCACTTACTCATGATTTCCTACTGTTTGTATTAGCGAACTCGTCGAAAATACTGTATCTACTTTTGATTTTTGTCCAAATGCTCCATCTCCAAAGTACCTAGTTCCTTGATACAACCCAACAACAGTATCATTTCTGATCGGATGCGTTGTCTTGTAGCAATGAAAATGATTCTCAAACGCTGCAGTTAACCCGTACTGATCAAACAATGGTTTCCATTCTTGACGCATCGCAGTCATGATATCCGCGTCGATTTGTACTATGTGTGCTTTTGGTGGGTACATGACCAAATGATATAATGCAAACTTGTTACGTAAGTGAGCATATTTGGCAAGTTGCGTTCTTAGCCATGGTACTTGCTGAGCAGGTGTAAGTAAGGTCCAAGAATCTAGCGCGACGAGTACAGAGTGGGAACCAAACACGTGAGCATGTGTAAGTGGTCGCTCTTGTGGGTCAATTGATTGTAGGCCAGTTTCATGTGGGAAATATCGTAAATAAAATGCGATTCTCCATCTAGGTAATTTAAAGTTTCCTGCTTCGTGGTTTCCAATGCATGTAAGAATTGGTATGGTGTGGTTATCAGCTGTGATCATGTGTGTTGTCCATTGTGTAAACCAAAAGTCCCATCGTCTATAGCAGTGAGGATCGCCATTTGCGTAGGCGATATCACCTCCAACCATGGAGAACAGTGGGTTGCTTGCAGCAGCTTCTTTTGCTAATGCGATACCTCCTTTGCTCCACTCCAAATCACCGCCTGTTGTGAACGAGAATCCATCTTGAGTTGAGTTTGAAGGTCCAGTGCGGAATCTACGTGGAGTACTAGATATTAAAAATAATCCTTGTACTTGAATATGTGTAGTGTAGTGGTATGACGTGTTTGGAGTTAATCCTGTCACATCGGACCAACATTGGTATCTTTCTTCATCGACAATATTTTCCATTCTGAAACATGTAGCGTTGTACTGAACATGTTCGGATTGTTGCGACAAGTACACTCTCACGAACCCTTTTTCTATTGTATATCCATAAAAATGAAAGTTAACAATCATTGATGTGCTTATATCTTCAGGTACAGTTAAATAATTATAACATATCTTGTTGTACTCTAGATTGTTATTCATAATAAGGATTCTTACCGCATATCTTTCCTTGTCCGAAAACTCTTCTTGTCATCGATGTTGAGAATTCAATCGGAGCATACGTCACACAAACATTACATGTTGCGAGTGAGGCTGCAAGTGTAAAGAGTACTATTCCGGTAATGAACACGAAAGTAAACGGTAGGCGATCTGTTACACCTCTGCGTATTGATTCAAAGTATCCAATAACGCGTTCTTTGATGGTTGGTTTGGAATACACTTTTGGTTCGTCTTCATCTTCGAAATTCTGGTACTCCTGAGTTTGCGGTTTTCTGTTCAGTAGTATAAAAGATGTTATCCAAAATAGTATCGCGAGTGGTGCTCCTAGGTACCATCTTCCGAACGATGTCATCACTAGTAAGAATATAAAGACTAGTCCAACCAATAAGCATGTGATTGACATGGTTATTGTTAGTATCATGTCTACGACTTTGTATGCTTTGTTCTTCAAGCAGCATGTTAAAATCTTTAGTGGTACACTTAGAAGAAAAAACCCTGCTGACACACACAGGGTAAGAATGGAGACAGATAGCACATTGTCATCTTGATAAGGTGTATGAAAGAACTTCCTGGATATAGTGAGTAACGTCTCCACAACAGGCGGTACTATCATGTTGTTTGTGCAAATTGAAGACAAGGACAAGTTTTGTAACTCTACCAGCATGCACATAGTAGACGAACGTGACACAGTGGTAAGACATTATGTACTCGATAATCGTATACCACGACCGTATGAAGAGGTGGCAAAGTTTCCTTGGGGACTGCGACAACTTAGTGTAGGCCGTGTTTGCAGTAGACACCCATACTTTGTACCGTTGGATTATCCTTATGCTCAACGAGGCTCTAAAACTTTTAATATGAGAACAGGCACTCCATACTGGGATTGGGGAAGATTTGGAACTACATTCAAGACGTATCGCATTGGATTTGATTTGAATAACGTATATCTTGTTGATAACAGGAGACTGTTTGCAGATAAAGCTACAAGTAAGTATAGCGTCAATCACACACTAGTGTTTGGAGACGAGAAAATAATATTTCCTGAACCAATCTCTGCATTCTTCCCTATGGACGACGAAATAGTAGTTGGCTCAAGTAAGACCATCTATATCCTCGATCGCCAACTTAAATTCAAAAAGATTAACACCACGAACGAAATATATGCAATGTTCCCAATCTCGGTGAATCACATCGGTGTAATCAACAAGCATAGAATTAGAGTTTTCGATATTTCAACTGGAAAAATAATTTCAAAAACTCCAAATAATCTAACTTTCCAGAAAAGAATCCAAGTTGTTATAAATCCAACGGCAGACGTTGTATTCATAGAGAGCAGTTATAATGCATGTTATGTATTTAGAATGGTTTCTGTCAAGCCAAAATTTAAGGGAAATCACTACTCAGATGTAACAATAAACTTTAACCAATAGGTGAAGCGTTGTTGAAGGTTTAGTTAAAGCGCATTGTTGTAATATTTTGTAATTTCGAAGAATCAAACTTTTGTTCTGCACACAAGCTGGAAACATTACATGTTTGATGAACAATCCAGCAGCAAAAGAACTTGAGGATGGAGAATATGCAAGCGGTTATGAAGATGAAACCGCCACTAAAGAACAATCAGCAGTCCCTGCACAAACAGGAAATGCAGACGATATAGAGCACATAATGGATGACGATGCAGTACGTAATTTTTGTGAGCCTTGTGTTAAATTTATGTAGCCCAATATTAACAATGGTGACGAAAACGAGGAATCAAGGCCGCATAGATCGCACACAACAAAAGTAAATTATGCTGAACTAGAAGACGACGAAGCGTATGACTCGGAACAAAACGGCAGACATAACTCTCGACCTTTAAAAAAACGAAAACGCAACGAACGTCACTCGAGAAAATCGAGAGAAGAACTAGAAGACGAAGAGGAATACCACGATTTTGATGAAGATGAACTCGACGACGAGGAAGAAGAACTATTGGAATCGTCGTCAACTCGTAGATCGTCACGAAGCAGGAAGCCAATCATCGACTTTGAAGATGAAGACGATGAAGAAGGCCTTCGTCGAAGTACGAGGAATAGAAAGAAGAGAAGCTTTGGTGATGAGTTCGCATACAACGAAACAGACGCACGAAACGGCACCTCTACTAGATCAACGCGGCGAAGTTCATCAACTGGTGGATATCCCACACGTGGAAGACAAAACTATCACGACGATGAAGAAGAGTTTGAAACTGCTTTATTCTCTACATCGAAGCGTCCTACTAGACGTGCGAAGACAAATCGCGTTCACTATGAAGAACCTGATGACGAAGAAATTATTGAAGAACCGATTAAACGTCCAAGAAAGAGAACACGTGTAGCGGACGCAAAAGCAGCCAATCAAACACCTCCGAAAGGTGTAAGCGAAGAACAAAGTGTCGGACAAGGTGAACAGATCGAACCTGCTGCACAAAATGAAAATCAACTACAAGAGAATCAAGACGTACCTCCTCCGCTACCGCCAATCGAAGGTGATGTAATAGATACAATTGAAGATGAACCAGCAGAGACACCAAAAGGTCGGAAAAAAGATGCCGATGAAGATGGTGACTATGTTCAATCCGCAAACGAAGAGGAAGAAGAGGAGATTTCAGAAGACGATATTATCGATTTAGAAGACGATGATGGTGATGAAGATGATTCACCACAAAGACTTCCACGCACTGCTAATCGCAGAAGACACGTAAGAAGAGGTGCTCCCTCTGGCAGGTACAACTTGAGAGGCAAACATGGCTCAGACAGCGAAGGTTCAAGTACAAGCGGTGGAGAGCCCATAAAGAAGAGGTTGAGGCCAAGAACAGATATTCAACGTCAACCATACACTGCACCAAGTCGTTCAGCTCCAATGAGTGTAAGAAATATTGACAGGCGGTCGCAACCAAGAAACCAAGTTGTACATCAGCTGCAGAACATGGACCTCATACATCTTCGACAACCAAGAAGACACGATGACTCGTCGTCATCGTCGAGTTCAGACTCAGACAGCGATGGTGGTATGTCAGTTATAAGATCAAGAGCATCATCTTCCTCTGGTTCTCAAGCACCTTATGCAGATATTGCTCCACTGAATGCCAATGCACTCAAGAAGAAAAAGAAAAACGAGCATGCCGATATCGATCCAATAGCACACGACAAGAACATAACTTGGGACTCTATTGGTGGCCTTGCTCACCACATAGAGGCCTTGAAAGAGATGATTCTTTTGCCACTACTGTACCCATCATATTTTGAAAAGTTTCAGATTGCGCCACCTAGGGGAGTGATATTTTATGGGCCTCCAGGAACAGGTAAAACGCTAGTAGCGCGTGCACTAGCAGGAGCATGTACATCAAACGGTCAGCCAATTGCGTTTTTCATGCGTAAAGGTGCTGATATTCTATCAAAGTGGGTAGGAGAAGCCGAGAAACAACTAAGGCTACTCTTTGATCGAGCTAAGGAACTACAACCATCTATCATTTTCTTTGATGAAATTGATGGTTTAGCACCTGTGCGCTCAAGCAAACAAGATTATATTCACAGTTCGATTGTCTCCACGCTACTCGCTTTAATGGATGGTTTGGACAATCGCGGTCAAGTAGTTGTCATTGGTGCTACTAATCGTATCGATGCAATAGATCCTGCTTTACGCAGACCTGGACGTTTCGATCGTGAACTTGCTTTCACACTTCCTAACATGGAAGCACGCAAAGAGATTTTGCGTATTCACACTAAAAATTGGAAACCACAGCCTGAGGCAGAGATGATAGAAAGCATCTGCAGAATGTGTGTCGGCTACTGTGGAGCAGACATAAAGGCACTTGTCACTGAGGCTGCATTGTATGCCCTCAAGAGAAAGTTCCCACAAATATATAGCTCAACAGCCAAACTCAACATTGATTTGGACAGCGTTCAAGTCACACGGATGGACTTTTTACACATGATGAAGCAAATTATTCCCGCAGCTCACCGACATGCAATCGTACATTCCCAACCACTACCGTCACATCTATCGCCAGTGTTACTTCCGCACTTGGATCAACTCAAACAGCATATCAAAAAGATTTTCCCTGCAAGTACACATCACTTAGAACCAGACACCAACGCAGGTCGTTACGGTGATATGAGTGACGACCAAAATGTAAACATTTTGTCAAGTATGTCAGATTATTACTTAAATCCTCCCGCATACCGACCATGGCTATTGATTTGTGGTAATAAGGGTATGGGTCAACAATACTTGGGACAAGCCTTACTGTACGCCTTGGAAGCCTTCCCAGTGTACTCGTTAGGTTTAGCCTCACTGTTTTCCAATGTAAACTATCGCGGAACAGAAGAGACGCTAGTGTCTACACTAGCCGAAGCAAGAAAACATGCACCAAGTATCGTGTTCGTGCCAGAAATAGATGAATGGTGGAAGAATGCAACTGACATGATGAAGTCAACATTAACAACTATGCTTCAAAACCTGAGATCATCATTACCTGTACTTGTTATTGCAACAAGTAATACTAGTAATGAATCACAGTTTGATGACGAAGAGATTCTATCTGAACAAGTAACCACACTTTTCAAAGAGCACGTTTACCTAGCAACACGGCCTACGCCAGAGCAAATAAGAACATTGTTTGCAGTTGTGAAAGTAGATATCAAACGACCGCCACTGAAACATGTCACACGCACCCAAACAGTAGTTGTAGATCCGCTAGTGCCAACAGTTGTAGTTGAAGAGCTTCCTATTGATCCTGTGGCACCTGCGCCTCAAATTATAGACGTAGACCATGAACGAGAAGAACGAAAGAAAAGAAGAGAGCAGTTGGCAAATGCTGAAAAAGTAATCAGAAAACAAGAAAGGCCTGCACTGATGGAACTAAGATTACACTTACGCGACATCATGATCAAAATCACAAATCAAAATATCTATCAAGTGTTCACAGCACCAAGATCAGACTCTGCTATCGGTAGTGGAGCCAATCGTCTAATATATCTTAGTGACATGGTAAAACGACTTGAAAATGGTTATTACACATCACTAAAGTTGTTCCTACACGACATTGGGCTAATATCTGCCAACGCAGAACTTTATATTGGTGGCGGAACGAACGAAACAGTTGTTACAAACTCGTTCGATCAACAAGGTGATATCAACTTGGGAGATACAAGCAACTTGACAACAAAAGAAGTAGAAAAGAGAATGAACGTCGTTATGCGTGGCAGACAATTAGCCGAAGCAGTACAAACTGTTGCGTCACAATTAATCAATGCTGACCTAGTACGAACGTGTAAATCGATCACTAGAAGAAGGAAAAAGTATGAGAAAAAAATGAAGGCAAGAGAGGAAGAGGATGAAAGATTTATCGCTAGTCTACTGCCTCCTGCTCCAGAGGTTGAACAAAATGCCGATGGAGAAAAGCCACAAGAGGAGCAAATTGTGATACAGGACGACGACGCGCCTGTAGAAAAAGAGAACGAAGACACGCAAATGGACGTTGGAGAAAAACAAGATGCTCATGTCGAAAGCGCTACTGTTGAGCAAGACAAGCAGGACGCTTCCGTCGAACAAGAAAAAGAGGCTCCAGTTGAAAAAGCAAATGATGATATGCAAGTTGATGAAAACAAACCCAATGAGGCACAAGAAATTGTGGTTCAAGAAGATGTAAGAGTTATCCCAATACCAACACCACCAGTTGAGAACGATGCTCCAAAAACAGTAGAACAGGTTGTTGTTAATGAAGAGTTAGAAATAGTCGATACTACACAACAAGTAGAAATCAACGAGTACCGTTTGGAAAAGTGGTTTGAAAACTTAGTAAGCCAGTGTAGTCAGCTAAATGTCGATCAATTGGATAAGATATTTTCAGGGATATACCAACACATCTTCCAGTACAGATTTAACGCACAACGAGATGAATTATTAGAAGAGCTTGAAACAATGCTCGAAAACTTGTAAAACAAAATTGATTTATTTGTCTATCTTTGTTTTAACAGTCAAAAATTGGTAATGTCTGAACATGCGTTGTACTGTGCTCAATCTTTGTTGTATTTCCAAATCTTCGCTGTCAACTTCGTCCAAATCATCATAAAAATCATACCGTTCTGCATCAACGTTGAGCAAGTGATGTTTATGTTGCATCAACTGTCTAAGACGATATGTATGTAAATAGACAAGTCCATGACTTTCATCGGATAACGCTTCTCTTGTTCTCGTATTATTTGCGTTCAAAATCTTCTCAATAGCCAATAATAGCGTTTGCATATGCGAGAATAATTGTCTATCTTGAACGCGTTGGAATGTTAGCACATTGTACGCCATAACTAATGTTACTAGTACTGCAGGTATCAACGCGATCAGTTCAAAGTTAATTTCATTTGAACGTAACAGTCTATCCATGGCAATTAAAGTTCGCTCCAAATCGACTTTTTGCTTTTGCAATTGTACAAGCATCAAACGTGCCATATCGCCAAACATTACATTCCTAATAGGTCTCTTAATTTCATGCTCATACTCTTTCATAATCAACGATAAATCTCCACGTTGGGCTTGTACGCGTACATGATCAATTTGCTCTGGACTTAGTCGATAATGTTCCATGGCATAATCAGTCATCATATTCTGTAACGAGTGAACAGAAGAATCCAACGAAACTGGATCCAAAAGTTGTTGATGCGTGTCGTATCGAATAACAGAGTACATGTTCAATAGTGGTTTCTCAACATTGTTGTGATAGAATCTTGTAGCAGCATCAGTTGTCGTACTGATCCACAAGCTGACTTCGTTACTGTGTTGGTAAATGTATCTTGCGGTGAAGATGGCCGCTATGGAACCTGCTGCGTATTTGACCCAATGACGCGCGAAATGACCTGGCATACGATACGCGTATAAAACTTCTTGTGTATGTTCGACGTGATACTCGGTTGCTTGATGAATATATTGATCCAGCTTGTCAGCCAAGTCTAAAAGATTCCTACGTCGTTCTGCTGTTCTTGACCGCGCAGTTGCTTCATGTCCATCCATCAAGTTTGGTCCAACTTCATTTTGGTCAGAGTTTTCTATTGGTGAATGGTGACGCGTTGGTGATGGTGAGCTTCTGATTCTATTTTCATTGTCTGATGGCATGACTAGCGGTTGTATGGAATGTAAAAACTGTCTGACGAGTGGCATGAGTTGTGTGTCGAGTTTTTTAATTTCTGAGAAGGCGTTCAAACTACGTACCAAGTGCCCAACGAGTCTCGAGTTACGACATTCGAGTTTGTCTAACGTGTCCAAAGTTTGCTGTAAATCTTTTTCTGGGCCTTGGTATTCTCCTTGTATTAATTGTCTAAAATGTTAACAGATGCGAACAAACGTACCTTATCCAATAAAAGGGACCTTTTTGAATCAATAATGTAACTCTATTTCCTTGTACGCTCCGCCAATACCTTTTAGTATCGTATATTGTGAATCCAAGTTGCGCACATTGGTTCAATAAGCAGTAACAAAACGTTGCACATGCTTTTGCTAATATTAACTCTTCTTGTTCTTCCGAAAATTCGGGTATTAGCGTAACTTTAGTGCTAGCACCGTTATTCTGAATTTTTTCGCGAAGATCGCTTTTGTACGACGCTAAATATTTTCGTGCTAGTTGTGATAGAGATGGGCAGGCGTTTAGATGCCCTAATAGTTGGTGGAACGCTGGTATCTCATCATCAGTTAGAAGCGAGTCTAGATTGTTCTGTGCCGCTGTCGCTGCTTTGTGAGAAAACATGGTAAAGACTTCTTGTCAAAGATTCCAACAAACGAAAAGGCCAAACATTGTTACAAAGTATAACATTTTCACCACCCAAGTGTTTTTTGCATGACCGCAGTCCCACCCACTTCGACCTACGATCCAAACTCGTTTGCAAACAACCATGAAGTTGTAGCAACGCACAACTATTTGGACTTGTATCCAGACTTTGAACGCAAATCACTTGTCGGGTTCGCCGATATCACACTACAAGCATTGATCGAGCAACCAACAACCGTAACTTTGGACGCACGCACTTTGGTTATCAAGGAAGTTAAAATGATCATCGATATTCACAGTGCAGAACACACAGAGAAAAAAGAAGTCGAGTTATTCGATTACTATATCTCTGGAGAGAAGGAGGTTTCCGAAGCAGGATATCCACAAGCATATGGACAACCTTTAACCATTCGTTTGCCACAAAATCTTCGCGAAAACATCAAAAAGGGCGACAAGTTCACTATCCGCGTAATTTATAACACTCTACCTGTTAGTGAAGCCGTACAATGGTGTGTTTTTGCATATATTTGCTGATCGTTAGGTTATCTAAAGAACAAACGTTGGGAAAAGAGCACCCTTACTTGTTTACACAATGCCAAGCCATTCACGCCAGATCCTTACTCCCTTGCCAAGATACACCCTCAACTAAATCAACATACTCTGCAACTATTCGCGTTCCAAAGCCTCTAGTCGCTGTTATGAGTGCAATTAGCAACAAAGAAAAGAACTCGACTGTCAAACACGAAAAGTTCTCTGTATTTCACTTCCACCAAGATGTGCCAATTCCAGTAAGCTATACTTACTCGTTTTAACATTTTTAGGCCTATTTGATTGCGTTGGCAGTTGGTGCACTTGAATCCAAACAGATTGGCCCTCGTAGTCATATTTGGTCCGAAAAGGAACTTTTAGAGGCAGGAGCGTTCGAATTTTCCGAGACTGAACAATTCATCAAGGCAGCAGAAGAGTTCTTACCAACCTATTCTTGGGGAATTTATGATCTATTGTTACTTCCGTAAGTATTTTGACATGTATTAACCTTTGCAGACCAAGTTTCCCTTATGGTGGAATGGAAAACCCATGTTTGACTTTTGTAACTCCAACGTTGCTTGCTGGTGACCGATCGTTGGCTAATGTAGTCGCACATGGTACGTCGCTAACGAAAAACTAACAATTAGAAATCTCTCACTCTTGGGCTGGAAACTTGACAACGAATCGCAATTGGGAACACTTTTGGTTGAATGAAGGTTTTACTGTGTACATTGAACGCAGAATTCTTGCTCGCATGTCAAAAGATCGTGAGCATGGTGAAGAATATGCCAAGTTCCACGCGATGATTGGCTACCATGCTTTGACTGAATCTGTTCATCGCTTTGAAGAGTTAAAACAACCACAATTCACTAAGATGATTCCCGATTTACAGAAGCAAGATCCAGATGATGCATTCTCATCTGTTCCATACGAAAAGTACGTTGATTTCAAAATCTAACAACTTTTTAGAGGATTCAACTTTTTGTACTATCTCGCCAACCAAGTTGTAGGAAGCACAGAGTTGTTCGAACAATTCTTGTCCGCCTACTTCACCAAGTTTGCCAACCAAAGTCTAACCAGTCAAGATATGAAAAAGTTCTTCTTGGAACATTTTGCCGATAAGGTAGATGCCAACAAGCTAAACTCTGTTGACTGGGAATTATGGTGGACCACAGAAGGTCTGCCACCAGTTGACAACAAATTTGATTCCAAGTTGGCAACAAACGCCATCAACTTGGCAAACAAGATCGTCACTGAAAACGGACAAAACGCTACCGCTTCCGATATCGAAGGTTGGTCTTCCACTCAACTGACATACTTCTTGGAGACGTTGTCAAAGTTAACAAAGGATAAAGGACTTGATCACGACGTGTTGAAACGTATGGACGCAGCATACAACTTTACTGCTGTCAAGAATGCAGAAATTCGCTTCAGGTGGCTCAGCTTGTGCCTTGCCAGTAGCTACGAACCAGTATATGATCAAGTTGTAGCCATGTTATCAGACCAAGGCCGCATGAAGTTTACCAGACCATTGTATGTTGGATTAAACAAAGCAAAGAATGGAAGAGAATTAGCTGTTCAAACATTCAAGAAGAACAAAGATTCGTACCATCTTATCTGCGCTAGAATGGTCGCCAAAGATTTGCAAGTTGAATGGTAATTTATACATTTATTGTCTAACAACATCCATGAGCTCGCAAAGTCCAAGTTGGATAGCTTGAACAAGAGAATGCAAGACAAGAACTATAGTAAGGTACCACAAAACGTCCAAGAGAAAGAAAAAGATATCTTACAGAACTACAAGGTAGAGATTGAAACTCTCGCTTCCATCATTACCGATTTGCAAAAGATGAGCGTTCAAAAATAAAAATAGTTTTTATAACAAGAATTCACTGTCCATTGATGATGACAAGTATGGATTCTGATCACCATTGGTCATTCTTTTCACATCTGCAGTAACGTTCAAATACAACTTGTACAATTCAGTATTCTTTTGTATATTCTTACTCAATGCAACAGCAAATGGAGAATTTGTATCTGATTCATCGCATGTGTCTAACGCCTTCTTTCCAGGTGCTGTGGAAAAGATTACAAGTGTACCACTCGGCGCATCAACTTTACATAATCCTTCTTGTTGTACATCTCTAGTTGTACTCTTCCAACCTCTCGTTTGTAATTCATTTCTACAAGCATCCAAAATTAAAATCTGAACACTTTTGCTACTACACGATTCAGATAATCTAGACATGACATAATTTAAATTTAAACAATTTCTCTTGATATCTGCTTGTGTGATAATAGTTACACCAATAGGTAACGCATAGTTCTCACCACTGGATTGGATACCATGTCCGGCATAGTAAAATAAACAAGCTTCTAGATTGTCATCTGCATCCATTAGCATATTTGTAAAATCTTCTACGACTTGTTCCATTTCTGACTTGTTTGGTAAATCTAAAGCAACTGTTGTTTGGAAACCAACTGTTGCGAGTTTTTCAGAGACTAGTTTGACATCGTGAACGGGATTAATTAGTGCACCGGTTTCTTGTGTGTAATTCGAGTTACCAATGAGTAACGCGTAACGCAATCGTTTCTGGAGATGTGTTCCTTCTGTATTGAACTTGATATGCGTTGGCTGTTCTACTCTTTGTTCCACTATTGTTGGTTGTTCTGCTATTGTTGGTTCGACTGGAAGTGCAACTACAACTTGGTCAACTGGTGTTTGTACAATAGTTGGACTCCTTGATACGACTGTTGATGTACGCTTCAAATTAACCACTTCACTTTTTTCTGGAACTGCAACTACAACTGTCTCCTTGGTTTTCATATTTGTAATCGTAACCATTGTTTCTACAGGTTTCACTACTGGAACAAACTCTCTCATGTATATTTCCAATTTTGCGCCTTCTTCTCGTTCCAATTGCTCTCGCAAACGATTCATCGAATCTAGTTTTGACTTTTTTTCCTGTTCTTGTTTTTGAAATTCTTCCATTTTCTGGTGAATACACTCTTCCCTCTTTTTCGTTGCATTTTTCTTTCGTATCATATCTTGATCTTGTTCATCATCTTCAACGAGTACGTTTCCTGGACTCGATCGAAATAGCGAAAATCTTTGTTTCAACATTTGTCTTCGTTGTTGTTTTCTACGCTCTTCATCAAACTCTTTTCGTTTTAAAATTAAATTTTTGATTTCGTAATGATCTGCTACTTCATGTGCCATTTTTCCATCATGATTTTTAATCTCTTTACTGGCTTCGCTTTCTAACAGTAGCGTTACAATATTGGTGTGTCCTAGTTTTGCTGCAATGTGTAGTGGTGTATCACCAAGTGTACATTGAACATCTTTAAAGGCAACGTGATTGATTAACGTTCGTACGACATCTGCGTGACCTTTTATCGATGCCAAGAATAGTGGAACACAATTATTCTACTACGTTAGTGTTGTATTATTCACTTACTTTATCTTCGATGATTTTACTTGCGTTATAGTCGCATAGTAACGAAACAACTTCTGCGTGTCCATTTTCTGATGCGTAATGTAACGCTGTGCTATTCGAGTTACTTTGCGTGTCAATCTTTGCGCCACTAGCGAGTAATAGATCAACAATGTGTACATATCCTTTGGAAGCAGCTAGAATCAATGGTGTATAGCCGTTCTCTAACGTTACTTCAATGTTAACGCCATGATCAACTAGTTCCTTGACCACGAGTATATGATCATTCTCTATCGCTATATGCAGTGGTGTCCAACTCTTTTTTGTATGTTGATAATCTTTTACAACTCCACAATCAAGTAGAAATTTGACAGTCAAGTAATGACCCTTCTCCGCAGCAAGATACAATGCAGTATTATCATACTACTTGTTAGTGACATACATAAACTAACTTACAGCATTTAACGCTTCTCTGTTCGCTCCTGCTCGAATTAAAAACTCTACTGTTTCCGTTTGACCTACAAACGCTGCTTGATGTAATGGTGTCATTCCATACTTGTTTTTAGCTTCAATGTTTGCTCCTTTCATCAATAAATAATCAATGATACTCTTGTGTCCTAGTTTTGCAGCAATGTGTAATGGCGTACTCGAGTTCTAACATGTTAGTTGATTATTGAAGAATTTACGTGATTCGTTGCTTCCTTGTTCGCACCACTTGTGACAAGAATTTGTACAATTGGTAAGTGATTCATTTCTACTGCAATGTGTAACGGCGTGTATTCGTTTTTGCATTTGGCATCTTTGTTCGCTCCCTGGTCAATTAGAAATCGAGTTACCACTTGTCTACCGTATTGCGCTGCCCAATACAATGGCGTGCATCCATTCGTTTGTGTATCAATGTACGCTCCTTTTCCTAGTAGTTGTTGTATAATTGTTTTGGAGCCGTGCTCTGCTGCCAAATGAAGTGGTGTTAATCCGTCTTGAGTTGTGAATTTTACATTGGCTCCGTTATCGATCAAGAACAAGGCAGCTGATTCATTGTTATTTTTAATAGCAGTCATGAGTGGCGGTAACGTGTTCTATTTGTTAAAATCTATCAATGTAGCCTACCATTATAGCAGAGTCTATGTGAGCCCCGTAATTTAACAATTGTTTCGCGATGGATAAATAACCTAAATCGGTTGCGATATGAAGTGCAGTTAGAAAATTCTGTGCATTGTTAGTCGATAGGATTGTGTGTACCTCTTCTCTGGCCATAACGTTCGCACGATATCGTAGTAGACAATCGACTATATATTCATATCCTTTCTTAGTTGCAATTAATAATGCAGTTTCGTTTTGTTGGGTCATCGCTTCTGTATTTGCTCCACACTGTAAAAGATATTCTACAACATTTATGTGACCATTAATGACTGCAATATGCAACGGTGTGTAGTGGTTGTTTGTTGTCTTTGATTAGTAAACACGGATGCGTAACATACTGCTCGTGCTTCTATATTCGCTCGTCTGCTCAACAAAATATGAACAATAGGTAATACTCCACTCTCGCACGCATGAAGTAATGGTGTATAATTTTTCTGTGGGTTAGTTGTATTGCTTTAGCGTACTTTGCAGCGACAATCCTTGTTTGCAGCCAAGTCTACATACTTCTCTACTCTGTCTACGTCGCCTTTTGCGCAAGCGTCGAGCAGAAGGCTCTCGTTCATTTGTTTGCTGTCAAACGTGTCATCTGATTATATGTCCTACTATTTTACCCAAAAAAATCTAGCAACAGCTTGTCTTCACATCTATAAATCAAAGGTAGCTGTTATTTGAGCATAGCTGTGCTTGGTTGTATCCAATTCATTACAACACAATCAAAGTTTGATGTACATGACAGGCTGGCATGCCTACACAATCAATACAAGTGTTGTAGGATCTGCGGCGGAAAACTGTACGTGTACAGATTGGGTTCAAGCGTATTTTGGCGAATGTGTCTACACAACGACAGGCTTCTGGGGATTCGGCATTGGATTGGCAAGTGTCGTCTTTTTTTTCCTCGCATTACTACCGTACGACGATATTCAATTTTATTTATAAAAATACAGACAAATACTAGAAAACATACGACGACAAGATGCTAGCGCACTCAGTGGCATCATGATATTATTTTGGATCGTAGGAGATTCTGCAAATATTACAGGAACAGTGATGACACGCGAAATGGGAGTGCAGGTATGACCAATTTTTTCAATAACGTTTACATAAACAGTTGTACATTGGATGCTGCTATGTAGTTATGGATGTAGTTCTATTACTACAATTTATTTATTTTTCAGTCAAATCAAGGCTAAAAGAACGAAAACTGAGGCAGATCGCCTCAACAGTGTCGGATTATCCAGTACCCAGACCTGTGCCATCTTCAACACGGCAACATCGCATTCTTTACCACAATTCCATGTACGTCGTTAACACTTGCAACTAACATGCAGTAATTCGCCTACATCAGCAGCTATAGCTTCGAGACAACTTTTTTTGACACCAAAACGATCACCATTACTGCAATCGCACATCACAGCAAACGCAGCACCAAAACAATCACCAAAATTCGGGTATGAATATTACGGTGGTGCGAAACCAACTACACCAGAACATAGACCAACTCGACATCGTAAGTGCGCAACTCGATTTTAATATTTGTAGAAGAAACAAAATCTCACATTACTACCGCATCGGTAATAACAGAAGATTCTGAAATTCTTTCGGCATATGATACAGATACAGAACCTACTTTGACATCTCCATTTAGACCACAAGAAAGAGTCGATGAGGGAAGTTTTAGAAATAGCCGGTTCTTTGCCGTACTATTTTTAGGTCTAATAGGTGTTGGGTGGTTAGTCTATACGCCAGCCTCAGTTCAGCATGTAAGAATAGGTAGATCGTTACTGGTAATTTGTGATTTGTGTAAATTAACCTCGTTAGAGTGACATTGATCCTGATGATCCGTCATGGAGCTTACATGGCTGGGTTGAGATAACAGGGTATGTTATTGGTTGCTTTGCAGCTGTTTGTTACTTGGTGTCTCGTATACCACAAATTGTCAAAAATGTAAGTTTGTTCGGATTAGTTGACAAGCATTTAGTGGCAAAGAAGAAGTACTGAAGGCCTATCGATTGCTATGTTTATATTGTCGATGCTTGCCAATGTATTCTTTGTAATATCTGTTTTTTTGATATCGTCCCATGAAAGTTTTGTACTGTCGCATCTGCCATGGTTAGTAGGTGCTATTGGAACCGTGGCTTTTGATATTTATGTATACTTTTTTCAAATATTAACAATTTAGATTTTGTTGCAATGTTGGATCTATCATAGACAACACTACGTTAATCTGGATAGCTGAAGAAGTTGAAGCTAACCACTGTACAGATAAACTCTTGTTATGTGCTTAACACGAATATAAATGGTAAACGACCACTCGTCAAACGTCGGCCATCACATGTCACGAACATGATCTAATTTACAGGCGTTTAGAATTTAATCAAAGTCTACAATAAATGAAAGCAGTACGTCGCTCTCAAACAGTCTTAGTTTCTTATATGTTCTATCATCTGTGTCGTCTTCTGCCTTACGTTTTTTCGAAATTGTGAATTCTTCATTTGTATCTAGTTCATCTTCTTGTTGTGCTGATTCTTCTTGTACTTCTGTGTATTGATCGACAGAAAATGTTGGCGAATGACTCAAAACATCAGGACTGTCAAACGACCCTTCGTCTGCAAGAAAGTCTTGCATGCATGGGAACTCTGTAAATTCACCATCAAATAATTCAGAAAACTCTTCGTGTGTATCTAGTAGGCTCATGTACTTGATTGTGTTAGTGTGTTTCACGTTTCAATTTGCTGATCGTTGACTTTGATTTGCGACGACTCGTCAAAGTCATCGTTTGAACCGAAATAGAGCAGCTTCTAAAAATTAGAATAGACTGGTTAGCTAAGCACAGACAAGTTTCAACTGTAGTGATGTCTGTAGGAATACCAGGTGATGTGTGAGGTAAAGGCATTGGTTAGCATCGTTTCAAAAAAATCTGGGACGTAATTGATGTATATGAGCAACTTCATGTTATCAGTCTAACTGAAACTGTTACAAATGCAGGAAATACTTCAGGTTTATAATTGTTTTTGTATTTTTATTTTTTTTGTATTTACATTTATGCTTGAAGTTGTACCGGTAGTGTTTTTAGTTTAGCGTCAATTACTGCCGCTGTTAGAGCAAAGTGGAAGATAGGGTCGAATCTAGAGGATGGTCTTCCTCCTTTTTCACTTTCTATAAGTACAGTATTCAAATCTGGAAAGTTTTCTAGTACGCAATTTACGGCATACATGCCATCTTCTATTTTATCATCAAGCACGAAGAATGGTAGAGTTGGTTCGGCACCATTCGCGCATATCTCAAAGTATAGGTTTTCAAAGTATTCTAGTACGCCGAATTTACTCGTAACGTGTGTTACACTGTATCCTAGCTGTCGTAGCATTGTGATAGTGTTAATATTCTCGACAGGCGTGCACACTAGTAGATGTTGGTCCATTGTTGTTTGTTGTGAAAAGCAAAGCAATTCTGCTCTTTAAAGAGGTATTACATCGTTTCCATATTTGGCTGATGGTCCAACCAAAGGGTTCAAAACGTTTCCATACTTGAAAGGGAACATACGCTGATTCGTAAAGTGAGCTCCCCTACGATGCTCTATCTTGTATTGTGGCTCCATAGCGATTTTCTATTGGAAGAGTGGCTCCTCAAAACAAAGGTCTTTTATGAAGGGGGGTTCTCTGTGTCAACGTTAAGAGGCTTCTTTCAGTGTGCTTAAAATGCAAATGGTACCTAAGTTTTTTTTAATAAAAATGCTTTGACAAACGCGAAGAGTTTCTTTGAGCTTTAATATCGTCCAAGAAGAGATAAAGAGTACACTTAGAGAAATTCACTACAAATGCTATCGTAATTTTGTTTACGGCTCTAGTTCTTTCGATAGTTTATGCATAGCATCTTCGCTCGACATAACATTCTTGTTAAACTGCCACGAAAAGAACATTTGAATATACTCTACATTATTGAACGCATACTTTTTCTTCTGACTCTGCATCAGCTGATTCACAACTAGCGCCATCTGCGAACGTTTCGTCAAATTAATATACATGAGCTCTCCCTCAAATTTATGTCCAGTGTTTCCTTGCTCAAAGAACACCAAGTCAGTCAAATGAACACCAATGTATGGTAAACATGGTTCACTACCCAACTTGACTCGTTTTAACTCTTCTCGATATGCTCTTCTATTTCCTGCAAAGTTTGTAATGGTATCGTATTTGATGTACTTTTCACGATCACTTTTTCCTATCCCTTCCCAACTCAGTTTCAAACGATACACTGGTTGTGAAACCAATGCCATCATGATTTCAAACAATGTATTATAATTGTTCATCTCATAACAAGCATCAGCAACTGCCAAAAATTGTTTCAACAAACGTTGTCTTTGCTTCAATTTTTTCTCATTTAAAATGTACGTTGTAACCCAATCGGTGACTTGATTCGACCGTGAAATAATTTGTGAGATATTTGGTGCTGTCCACTCTTTGCTGTCTTTCATCCATCCTAGTCCTAGTAACTCTTCTGCGTTCACTTTTTCAAACATGCCAAACTCGATCAATGTTAATTGTCGAGCAACTTCTATCGGATGAATATCCTCTAGTTTTAACGTTCGAGGATCATTAGGTATGCGATTCATGACTATTGATTTTGGACATACTGGTGGAGCAACAATTACTACTTCTTCCTCCATTCCGGAAATACGTTTTGCGATGGCTTCACACATTTCGACGACACGTTCTTGGACTTTGTAATGACCCTCAAAATCATCTCTTGATAAGTATGTGTTGAGTGTATTTCCAATGAATGTGAATAACTCTTCGACGACTTGTTTATCGAATTGGAAATCTTGATAGCAGGAGTTGACCCAAGCGGAGAGAAAAATCGACGCGCGATGAACGATCATATTCTTTTCTTCATCACCGTATATTTGTGGTGTGAGTTTACTTAGTGCGTTGCGTAGTGTTGGAACGAGTATTTTTGGTGATATAAACGTTTTGTACGTACACATGAAAATACTATTAAACTTTTCATCTAATTGTGAGTGTTGATGTGATTAACATACCTTCAAAGGCATATCGTAGTCCAAATTCGAATATTTGATCGACAGTGAGATATCCATACTTGTGATCAGTTTTTGTTTTCTCTATCAATTGAGAAAGAGGTATCGTTCCAATCATGATGTCTGGTTCTTCTTCTATTTCACCAGCGTTGGCTGCTTGGATAAAATCAGCCCATGCCATACCAGAGCTCTTTTTCCGTTTTGGTTTTGCTTTTGGTTTGGGTGATTCTGTAATTTCACTAGGTTCATTAACAGCTTTTTCGACTGTTGGTGTTGTATTTGTGGTAGTTTCTGTAATATTCTGCGATATCGCATCGACTGCTTCTGCGACTTGGTTTGGTAGTTCAGGTGTTTGACAGTCTTCATTTTGTTCCAATAATGTTGTTAGTGGCATAGTCTTGGTTCGTGATGTGGAGTTCGGTATTTGGAACGAGTAACCACGGCTGAGCATTCCAATTGCCATCGTGTCACTTGAACATCTTCGTTGTGGGTCTATTGTTTTCTCTTTTGGTTGGTCACCCAAAAGTTCACTGTCAGTTGATTCTTCGTTTTGCTCTAACTCTGCCTGTGCAATTGCGTGTTGCACCTGCTCTAGTCCCTCAAAACTCTCCCCACGTTTGATTTCTGGTTCTGTCTTTTCGTGCGACTCTTCTGCAACATGAACATCTCCTGTCTTTGCGATTACTGGCTCTAGTTGCGTCTTGAGCCGAGAGAAGATGGAAGTTTGAGTAGGACTGCCACCATTTTTCGGGAATCTTAATGAAGTATCTACTAAAGTTGTAGACCGATTTAGAGATTTTGTAGGAGTCGTGGTAGGTGACGGACTTTTCTTACCATCACCCTCTTCAGGTTGTGTATCACGCTTGAGCCCGAAGATTTTCATTTACACATGTGAGTGAGAGCAGTTCCAATCTTGTTTGTTGCTTTGCAGATGTCAGCTATCAGTAATTGAAACGAACAAGGATGCAGATGACACGGTTGTAAAAATTAGATGACTAGCTCACTTTAATGCAACTCTAAGTTGTCTATCAATCTTGTTGCACCCAGCTTTACAGCGAGCGATATTATTGTCCCTTCTTCAGTGTTAACCACATTTAACTCTGATCCATTCTCTTTACTTCCCACACTAACGTATTGAACAGTGATGCTAGGTTCAGTGCTTAACACTCCATGTATGATATCTCTAATTGTTTGTGCATCGACTGATTGGGTAGATTTTTCTTTTTCTTGTTCCCAGTATGCCTTTGCAGCAAATAACGATCTGCACACGACTGGAGCAATCTTTCGCTCTTCTACCGATAGATACATGTTCCTACTACTCATAGCTAGTCCGTCCTCTTCTCTCATAGTATCACCAATGACCACATCCACTGGAATATTCAAATCTCTGACCATCTTTTTGATAACTATACATTGCATTGCATCTTTCGCTCCAAAGTATGCTCGTGTTGGTTGCGTCATATTAAACAGCTTACTGACAACAGTAGCTACTCCTCTAAAGTGACCAGGTCGAGACGACGCTTCTGCTTGCTGCTCAATCCCTTCCACATTAACAAATGTTGAGAATCCATTTGGATATACATCCTGTACAGTAGGTAAGAACACGCAATCTACATGTCCGCTGTCCATCAGTTTGGTAATATCTCTTTCTTCTTGTCTGGGATACTTGGATAGATCTTCGTTCGGTCCAAATTGTGTTGGATTTACAAAGATGCTACTCACTACGTAGTCGCACTGAGATTTAGCTAAGTTCATGAGCGACAGGTGTCCTTCGTGAAGAGCACCCATAGTAGGAACGAAACCAATTGTTGTGTCATGTGGGATTAATTTTCTAACGTTTCTAAAATCATTAAGAGATCGTACTATCTTCATTTTTTTGTTCTTGTCACCTTATTTCAGTTCGTCCCCAATTTATAAGTTGCGAACTGCGGCGCACCTTACTCGGGATTTTGCATTCTTCCTCAGTTGACCAAATCAATTTACAAATTGCAAACAAAATCAACAGAACTAGAACCAAAACTTGACGAACTACTCTTATCTTGCACTAAATTACATCATTTAGACACGGTAAGACAGTATGCGGTCGTTCATGTTAAGAGGAGCTGTTCATGCCTGTAAATACATTTCAAAGCCTGCTATACGCAACTTCGAGTCAACACTTTTTAACACTCGCGCATTTTCGACATTCACACGACAATCATCAACGTTTCTTACGTATCCAGAGGAAGATGAAACTATTTCAAAGAAAAAGTTCACAATTTCTCAAATGAAAAAGAAACACAAAGAACACATTCCTATCACGATGGTCACCGCATCAGATTATCACAGTGCATCAATGTTAGATAAAGCAGGAATCGATATCGTTCTCGTTGGCGATTCTCTGTCGATAACAACACTAGGACATCCTGATACAACTCGTGTAACAGTTGATGAGATGATTCATCACGCGAAGGCAGTGAAGAGAGCGTGTAGAAGAGCTCTGATGATTGGAGATATGCCATTTGGAAGTTATGAAACGAATAACGAAACTGCACTCACAAACGCTTTTCGATTTATCAAAGAAGCAGGAATGCACGCTGTTAAAGTCGAGGGAGGAGCCTCTATAGCAGATCGTGTAAGAACTATAACTAATGCTGGCGTATCTGTATTTGGTCATATTGGTTTTCCAACACAAAGCGCAATAGCCCATGGATCATACAAACAATCACTAAAAAGTAAAGATGAAGCGTTGCAACTCATGCAGGATGCTATTGCGTTGGAGGAAGCAGGTTGTATTGGAATTATTTTGGAATGTGTTCCAGAAAAGATAGCCAGAGAGATTTCTTTCCGATTAAATATTCCAACTATTGGCATAGGAAGTGGAATTCACGTAGATGGACAACTTTTGGTCTTCGCAGACTTACTTGGTATGTATGACAAGTTCACACCCAAGTTTTGTCGTCAATACGCTCAAGTCAATCAAGTTATGCAAAAAGCCATATCACGTTACCGTGACGATGTCATCACTAGACAATTCCCGTCTCCAGAATATGTTACTCGTGTGAAAAAGAACGAACTTTCCGCATTCATGGCAGAACTTCCACCAGTTGACGAATTGAAACGATTGGAACTCGAATCCATCAACAATCGCAAGAGAGATGACGAAGGTATCATCGAGTTCCCAGAATCGATGAACATTTTAGTTGTAGGTGCTGGTGCACTAGGTTCCCTAATTGGAGGAAAAATCATCGCCATGGGCAAACATAATTTGTGGTTATGGGATAACTGGGAAGATCAAGTCACAACTGTACAACAGAAAGGTATCTCTATCATGAACCATAACGATGTCAATCCTCAACGCGTAGTGGAGGTAAACATCACTTCAGATATCAATCAAATCAAACCTGATTCGTTCCATATTGCTATAGTCTTGACAAAAGGATTTTCACAAGAAGCAGCTGATGTTGTGAATACAGCACTGTGTGCACACGGTATTGTGTTAACACTACAAAATGGATTGGGCAATAAGGAGATGATCCAAAAGTTGTTAACAAGACAATACCGCATTTTGCGTGGAATTGTGTACATAGGAGCAACACTCATGAAACCAGGTATCGTCAAGCAAAATAGCAAACGAGATCGAGAAATCATTGTTGACAATGCATCGTACTATGGTACTGTATTAACAGAGTTGTTGAACGGTGCAGGTTTCCAAGCTTTTGCAAGTGATGACATTTACTCTCAGATTTGGGAAAAATTAATTGTGAACTGTGCAATTAACCCGTTGACAGCACTCTTTAGTTTGAAGAATGGTGAAATTGCAGAGAATCCAAAGATGAGAAACTTGGTAATTAAAGTTGTTGAAGAGTGTGTACGTGTGGCAAGAACAGACGGAAGAATCAAATTAGAGTCTTATGACCCTGGTCAAGTTACACAAAGAATTGTATCTGTAGCACAAGCGACTGCAAATAATACATCGTCTATGTTAGCCGATATGAATCGTTTGAGAGAAAAACGAGAAAAAGGAACCACGAAACGTGAGATCAAGACAGAAATTTCTCGTATTAACGGAGCGATCGTAGCTGCAGCAAACAAGTATGAAATTGGAGTTCCATACAATACTATTCTTGTAGAAATGGTAGAAGCTCTCGAAGAACATTTGAATGCACCTAAAAATTAAATAGGAGAGGTTACTAACGTACTTATTTGATCCTACTAGTTCTTTCTACTCGCCAGTTCTCAGAGCTTCAAGTTGAGATTCTTTGTAAATAAAACATGGGAAATGCATCAGCAGGTCATACCCACACTGTCTACATCGTTAATGATACGTCATACGCTATAGAACAACTATCGAGAGAAATAACAACGGGAGAAGTGTTGGAAATCCACGAAACTCCGATCGCAGCCTTGAGCAAAGAAACAAAATGTACTTGATCAATTATTAGTTCTCATATATAGTGTTCGACTGTAAAGCAGTGCACCACAAGTTCGATGGAGAATTTAGATATCAATTAACAAAGCAAAAAACAAACTCGACGGTCATGAAACTCTTTCAAATCGAAATCAAGATTCACTTCGACGAAACAGATATAACCTTGAACACAATGTCAGTCAAATCACTTTTATCGGAAGTATTCCCCTTCGTTATCGACATACCAGATTTATCTTTGGATCAAAAACAAATAATAACGATACGCGAAACGATATCACCGGTCATGTCACCAGACACACAAATAACATCGATCACTAGCCCTGGAGATGATGATTCTAGCTTCAAAGATGAAGATGCAGAAGTTGCCGTTTGGTCACCGATCATCTCTATTCATCCGTTCCAACGCATGTACAAGATACAACATCCAGAAACGTGTACGATTGTTCAATCTCAAGAGGAGTGTTTTGCAATCGCCTTCCCGCAAGAGGTTGCTCCAAACATCACTCATATTCGCCTATTCAGTTCCCACAACGATGATGCAATTGTCAACGCAACTTTGAAAGATGGATCGAATATCCTATTATCAACTACGTTATCATATCCAGATAAATGGTACGAAATGGGAGCAGATGAGATGGAAACAAAGAAAAAGTTGGAACTAAAGATTTTCAAGAACACGACGATTGTCATGACAGAAGATTTAAAACTGTGGTATAGAGGACAACATTTATCGAGTGATACTTACAGCCATAACTTTGCATTGTTTGAGAATGAACATGTACAAGGTCACGCCATTGTTAAAATTGGACAATCGAAAGAATCTCTGTACGTTCTTGTTGATAACGGAAATGAAGGGATATTACATCGATTTGGAGTTGATCAAGAGCATATCGCGATCAACGGCGTTCAAGATTTCATAGAAGGTGCAAACCATATGATTGTTATTGCTAGTAATGGAGTAATATGGTACCAAGACACTCATGGAGATTTTGTACCTGATAATGCCATGGATATGACATTTGCGACACCGTTTGATATTCGGTTTTTGGTGAGTAACGAAAAATCATCACTGCTTTGGACATGTAAATTGTTACGAGAAAAACTAACTGATTAGGGGCTGGTACTTGTTTCGTTATTGGATCTACACTGGGCCTAGTTGAAGAACTGTTTAGTGGTAACAAGAGTGACTTTTCGTACACATGGTATCAAGTTCAGCTTCCACAAACCCTTATTGAAGAAGATATCAAACAAATCATTGGATGTGGAGAACGTTTTTATTTGTTGACAGGTTAGCTATTATCACGCTATTAATTTTGTAGATCAAGGATCTGTTTGGGTGAGTGGCACTGACACCAGTACTGGATTTTATAAGATGAAACCATTAGCACTTGAGGAAGTACAAATACCTGATCGAGTTGTAGATATTTCTGCCATAGGAGATAAATTAATGTTCTTGTGTGGTGAGTAAATAACAGTTATTACTTTTGGCTTTTGTTTCATTTGTAAACTCGCAAACGAATTCATGTCATGATAAAGAACAGCTTTCGTCGCAAAAAGAACAACATTGCGCTTCCTCCTAAGCTCGATGCAATTATTCCGAGTAACGAATTGTCTGTACCAGACTCGCCAAAGCCACCAAACTATCCAAATCACGTAAACGTTACACCATGCGCGCATACAATGATAAAAGACGTTACTACACAGTACGCAATTCATGAAAAATCAACTCGAGTGTACGTCATCGGTCTATGCTACGAATGTCACGTTTTTCAAAGCGTAAACGAAGCGTGGGACTTTATTAGAAATGTATTTCAGTCAAGAGAAATACAATGCACTAACATTGATGAAATGACTGGTAAAGGCAGTAATAGATGCGAGCCATTTTGGATTGACGTTCAAAAACCAACAAAAGAAGATATTGACTCACTCGGCAAGCTTTTCGACATTAAAAACTTTTTAGCAGACCACTTGAAAAAAGATTTGGGAGATCGTGTGAGTATGTTTGAAGATCTACTGCACGCCTCATTCGTTACACGTGTAGATGACGGCATAGGAGGAATCATTGGAGCCTTAACGCAAATCGATTTTATTATACACGAAAACTATTGCTTAACGATACACGACCAACCCGTTCATGGAATGGAACAAGTTTTAAATCGCATCGCTACAGAATCAACTTTAAAAACATCAATACAAAGTCCAGATTGGGTTTTGTACGCAACACTCGACTGTATTGTTGATTTACACATACCATACGTCGACAGTCTACAAGTAGAGGTAGATACACTTGATGAACTAGTGTTCATGTTAGCGTATAGTGAACATGACGATTTATTGAGAAGAATTGGACAAGCGAAAAAGAGAATGATTGCAATGCGAAGAATGTTACATCCAAAAACGGACATTTGTAGTCGCATGATCCAACAACATGATATTTTGAAACGTTTCATGTCAAAACCAGTACTAGTGTACATGCGTGATGTACTTGATCATTTGAACACTTGTGCTGATAAATTAGCAACAGCACGTGAGAATCTTATGCATACACACTCGAACTATATTACAAAAGTACAAATTGACATTAGTCATGAAACGTCAAAAGCTGACGAGTTTATGAATCGAATTGTCACAATGTCAACGTTACTTGCTCCGTGTATGCTAATTACTGCATTAGGAGGAATGAATATTTGGTTACCAGGTTCAGGGAACGATGGAGTGGCATGGTTCTGGGGTATCGTTTCCCTCATTTTCGTAATGACCATGATTTTGATGATTTTTGTCAGAAAAGGGTTGGTTAATATTCAAGGATTACAAACTGGCGAAGTTGATTAGAGATTTGTTTCATATTGTACAACCATGTCTACAATTGATCTTGACTTGCTCTTCACGTCAGGTACAAATTCTGTCAAATCGTCAAACAATTTCATACGTTGTTTGTACGTTGTTTCTTGGTCAGGATTAAGTCCAAACATGAAATGAGATGCCAACTCGCGAAACTGTAAGGATTCTGTCATGTTGTCATGGTTGACCATTTCAGAAACTTTTGTTCGCAAATACAATAAAGGGTCATAGTTTTCTAAGCGTGTACACATTTCCATGTATCGATGGCTACGTACGAGAAATTTGGCTCTTCGTAGTGCTTCATCGTTACTCATTGTCGTGATTTCAATTTGCCAAAAGTCATCTAAACGATTCATGACTGGAACATGTTCACCTTCTCTTCCTCCAAACATGTAAATCGTTTTATCTTGATAAACCATCATTTGAGCTGCTCTTGCTCTCGTCGGTGGTGCTTGCATTTGATGCCACGTGTTATCACCTATACGATACACCCAAAACTCTACAACTGTTAGCAATGTACGCGTGTTCTTACCGTTCTTGAGTGTTTCTGGATTTTCCAAAGAACCTGTTCTCGTTGTACCTGAAATGACATAAATTTCATCTCTTTCATGATCAAGTACGGATGTTACAGTATTCATAGGTGAAGGTCCACCTTGTAAACTCACATCTCTTGAAATTTCCATCACTGTATCACTTGCGATGTCATACAACATGAAATCACGATAGGTATCTTTCCCTTTTGATCCACCTAGAATAAATAACTGATTCCGAACAGGATGAAACAACATTGTACATTCAGTTCTCAATTTCAACGGCATACCATTCGTCAAATCTGTTTTCAATTTTGTCCACAATTTTTGTCGAATGTCATACTTGTACAAACTCTCATAAACGGATCTAAAATGTCCACCAAACGTGTACAAGATTTGATTTTCTGAATCGATACACATTTCCAAATTGGAAACAAATTGAGGACCTCCATCTTTTTGAGTATCTTCACTTAACAATGTCCACTTTCCATTGTCAAAAACATAAAAATCAGATTTTGGTGATTGTACTGAAGAATCATAGTATCCACCAATCACAAACATACGATCATGATCTAGTATCATTTCAAAGCAAGAACGAGCACTTGGTCCTCCAGATCTATTTGTTATATTTTGTATTGTTTCTTACTGTTCTGTATCTGGTGTAATGCATTCCCATTGCTTTGTATCCATATGCCAAACCCAGAAATCTGACAAGTTTTTCGTTCCGTTATAACCTCCCAATAAATAAATTTTTTCTTTTGAAATAGCCATTTGGTGGCCTCCTCTACTACCTGGCCAAACCACTACAAATGTTAACTTCTTGCTTTGATTCTTACTGTTTGTATTTTTATCTCCTATTAACGTCCATTTTGTAGATACTCCCCATCCTTTTACATTCCCATCAAGTAACGTCTCCAATAGTTCCCACTCTCCATTTTTGCAATGATTGTACAAGTTTGTTAACAGCGGTGGTTCAGGGACAGGATCATGCTGTAATTGTCTCGTACGTAAGTGTGTTAAACATAGTCGAAGTGATTCTTTTTCTAGATACTATTATGTGAGTATTGTCGAGCATACATACCTGTGTAAACTCTTGATGAACGTTTTGTACGATTAAGGGATCATTTTCTCCTTGAAGTTCGACATAATAGATACTTGGAAACGTAGTTCCGTGCGAATTGAGTGGACATATCTTTAAATATAAAATAGGAAATATCTACGTGTTAAAAATGCCAATAAGTTCGTACTGTTTTGTCATTTGGTAGTGTGAATTGCAATGAAAACGTTTCTGCTTCTGTAGTTTGTTTCAAGCTAGCATCAAGTAATAATATCATTTTATCTTTCTCTAGTCCTCCGTAGACTTTGAAATCTTTCATAAAACCAGTTGTATTCATTGTTCCCGTAAATTTACCAAACTTGATCGAATCTACCGTGTTAAATAGTGAAGAAAAAGCGTACACGCGACACTCATTTTTTTTAGTTTTAACCACAGACCAACAAGTTTCATTCCGTGTTGTGAACTTGTCCATTTACTCGTTTGATCTGTCTCGCGATTTGTCATGACGTTTTCAGGTACGTTTGTGAGAGAACGATTCGTACATTCATCGATAGTATATTGTAGTTTCTTCCATTTGTGTTGGAACGGTAACGAGTGAGGCATTGTTGTCATTTTGTAAGAAGTTTTATTGCAGAGGATTCGAACCTACATTGACAACCAGAGCAAACACTGTTGACAGTACAACAAAGTATGTCACTACTAGAAACGCTCCAACAAGTGTGAATGATATTCTAATGAATCGATTATCAATGAAGTTGGCAAATAGTACAAGTCCCAAGAAGAATCCCATCATTAAACCTCCTAAGTGACTTGCCCAGTCGATGTACCTAGAAAAACTCCATAACATAACAATAGCAATCGTGATAGCAACGGAGATAACCTGACTTATACGATGTTGCGGTGGAATCTTGCTCCACGTACATAGAATGTTCGCTACCTTGGCTCCTATGAGTCCTAAAATTGCTCCAGATGCTCCTACTGAAACATCATTCTGGGATATGACACAACATGAGAATAAATTTCCGGCAACACCACTGATAATATAGATAGGTACTATTCTATAAAACTTCCAATTTCTCTCGTATCCTAAACCTGACATTAACTGTACAAAAAGATTCATAAATAAATGCAAAAATCCAGCGTGCATGATTACTGGAACGAGTAACCGATGGATGTGGTACAGTACCTTAACTGCGTAAGCGTTCTTTGCTCCTAGTCGGTACAATGTATCACTGCCTGGTCCTAATGACGGATTTTGTGATGGAGAAACGAATCCACCTATGCTAACTTCAACGATAAAATAGATCAAATCTAGTATCGATATCCAAAAAATAAATGAAACGAGTAATCGCTTGTAGTCTTCTTTTCTTACATCTGAGCATGGATTTCCAACCAAGCATGGGCAGAAACAAACCAAAAACATGTGATACCATTTCGGTGGCTCGTCAGGTGCCAAATTCCAAGACCAGAATTGATCATCTTGTCGTTGTTCTGTATTTCCGAATTGATAGACTTGTTGTTGTGCGCCATACATCGGCATCGGCTGCATGGTTTGGTAGGCACCTGTCGATTGATTATCTACATTCTGATAGTCGCTTAACGTGACGATCGGCATGTTCAGAGATGTTTTTTTGTAAATCTATCGTTTGGTTTACTTTGTCTTACAGCTTACCTAGCTTATTGCAAAAGTGTAGATATGGCGGATACTGTTGTCAGTAATGCAGGTAATCTTTGCTCCACAGTGAACACATCTTTACAAATTAAACCCATCTGTTCAATCTTGCAAAGTCTACCAGCATTTTAAGAACGTTTAAATATTTGTGTAAAATAGATAGTACAAAGTACAGTTGTTTGATAAGAATAAGTATAAGTATTTATTCTGTTGATAACCTGTATTTAAGCTTTCTCGGAAGCGTCACGGAATCTCTAAGCTTCCACGTTTCCGAACGTTCGATTCAAATCGTGTAAACACAGAAGTCAAAGGACTTCGTGGTTACAACAATTTGCTACCCAACAACATTCCTCAACCCTATCTGAATACTTTCTTTCCACTTCATCAAATTTAAATCTCACTTCGGTAGAAACTAGGTCTCAACAGTACTTACCTGGTCTATTCACCTGGCCAAACGCACCACAAATCAAAATCTTGTCTCGAAACCGTAAGAAAGGTATTACAACTGTCTAAAAAAAGTATAAGATAACAAAAGTGACATTGACGAATTCGTTATTGTAAAGACTAAGGCCAATCAAAAACCTTAGTAAAGTCTTGTGTTTTTTGTCCGAAAGAAACAAGCTTACAGCACCGACTCGAGTTAACTCGTACTTTCAAGGCTCTACCTGTAGATATATTATTTATTCCCTGTACAAAAACAACACCAATGAGCCTTCACCCATCATCAACTGTTAGTATTCCTATTGGTGCACGTAGCGATGCTCTTGAACTGACCGATATCTCTCAAACTCCCGGTGGTACTATTTACGGAACTACCCCAGGAGGTATGTAAACATATTCACACAAAGATATTGACTCTTTAGGAACGAGACGTATCTACCAAAGAAACGTGTTAATGACTATTAGGAACTCACCACATGCCAGAACACCACCGGTAAACTTGCCAAACATTCCTGGAGTCACAAAAGGCGCTACTGACAAAGTTAAGAAACCAAAGAGCAACGAACCAAATGGAACAAACGAGCACGACGGTACGTTAGTATTATTATTAACTAATATTCATAGATATTTTCCAAATGGAATAAAGATAAGCAGCCACAACTATAAACGTGTTGTACAATAACAATTTATTTTATATTGAAACAACACCCATTTCATCAACAAACAGTTTCAACTCTCGCAAAAAGATGCCAAACTCTTCCGCCTCTTCGTTTGATTTTTCAATATTCGAAATGGTTTTCGAAAAGTGTTGTTGCAACACAAACAGTGCGTAAATCATCTTTTCTTGACATTTTTCCTCAGACTGTATGTCATAATCGAATTCATCTTCTTCCGTGTTGATTTTCTGTAAAAAGTCACCCGCAGGAGGAACATAGGCATCGACAAAGTTTTTGGCAGTGTCATCTCCTGACATGTCCGTTCGGGTTTCCAATACATCTAGAAGAGCAGGGCAAAGTGCTTGTTGAACTATCCATTCACTCGTTGCGTCACTTGCCGCATGATTTCTATACTTGTACTTGTCCGTGACCTTTTGTTCAATATATTTCATGCATTGACGAACAAATTGTGGCTGTGTTTGCAAATGTGAGATCATAAACTCTTGTACATGGATTAACACCTCAAACGGAGACGCTTGTGGTGCTTGTTCATTGTTAATTTTCCACAATTGTTGTAGATATGGCATACTAAACGCCTGCACGTATTTTTTGACTAGTCTGGCTTCAAATGAGTCAGAAACAGCAATGGATTCATTGATATTCCAGGATTCTACCTCGTAGTCGATAGCAAGTTTCAACACTCGCCAATACAACGGGTCTTCACTCTTTTGTGCCTTGTCGGAGTAGTACAACAGTGAAACGAACGCTTTTAGCACTTTGTCGTCGGCAGTGGTGTATGATTGTGTCAACTCTAGCAGTTTCATCAAGTGTTCTGGACTATGACGTAGTAATAACGCTTGGAAATCTTCCATGTTCTTGAGCTTCAACTCTTTAAT
>JAESGV010000199.1_pt1 | contig 35201 bp, 38 predicted proteins | sample 9269781 | NCBI WGS metagenome assembly JAESGV01 (sample SAMN15741586, study PRJNA653496) | algae metagenome | isolation source: Tildeniella torsiva UHER 1998/13D and co-occurring heterotrophs from... | place: Slovakia: Slovak Paradise National Park, Hrabusice, Kosice Region | collected 2000-01-01
GTTCAAGACCCATTTTCGATGCACGATACATACGCTCAGCATGCAAACAATCCAATCAGAACATTTGTATTTTTACCAACGTTTATGTCGTTGATAGAGGGAAAATCGTTCGACACAGTGTTGGATTTGGGATGCGGAGATGGTGCTTGTGCACGTGTTATGTACGAGAGTGGAATCGCTGAGCATGTGAGTGCACTTGATACTAGCATTGAGGAGGCTACAAATGAAGCTTCATTCGATGAAATTCATTACGGCACAGTTAGTAGCATCACCACACTAGATACCAATCAAACATTTGACTGTATATGTGGAGCTAATGGTCCAAACTTTTTATTGAATCGCATGCCAAATGTGAGTGCACTAAGAACGTTGCTCGCTAGCACAAAAAGATCAACTGGAATGTTTATTGGAGTAGTATATAATCCATTCTTAACGACATCGGCAGCACAATTCAAAGTTGGAGAAGACACACTACTATCGTGGGAATCGTCACAAGATTTATCTGATGGATCTACGTTACACGTAAGAAGTGCAGACATTACAACTGACTGTCATTGGTATTCATCGACTCTTATCGAACAACTCAGTAGAGAGGTAGGATTTTCACAAGTTCAGTGGGTACAACCAAAATTGTACCTTGGTGCTACTGAAAGCGAGGTCGTAGCGTATCAGTCGTTTATTAACACACCACCCTTTTATGCCTTTATTATGCAATAAATTTAGGGCACGTTGCTTCGAATTTTTACAACATGTCAATTCGGCATGCAAACTATCAAACTTCTCCTGTTGTTTGCCGCTCTAGTTGCCAACATCGAGTGTGCTCAGGTATGTACAGCACTTAATGAAAGGTTTAGGTCATTCAATCCCAGTTTATGGCGTTTCAACAGTGGATGCTATCCAACAAACGACACTCGTGCTCAAATGGCATTAAGAGCTGACCATTGTCACTTTAACTTCTATGGACTAAGAGTTATATTAGATAAAGACGCCTGTCCATCTGGTTGCACTTGTGGCGATCGTGCTCCGGCACCATACTCTGCCTGCGAGATTCGTAGCAATTGCAAACTTCAGTACGGTATGGTAGACTCCTATCTAAGACACGCTCGCTTCTACAATATTACAGAAAGAAAAGACGAACCGGTGAATGGAGTAGGTAGCATAATTAGCTTGGACGACGCTGGATCTGGTCAAGGAATTGACTTTGTGATTGAGATGATTAGTGAACAGAAACCATATACCCATGCTTTAACTGTAAGAGTGAAGTCTTTACGGAATGATCCACCATTTATTGCAATTGGGCCAATTAGTGTTGATTTCAATCCCATCTTGAGTTTCAATCACTATGCGATAAACTGGACACGCAACAACGTCGACTTTCTAGTTAACAACAAAGTTGTAGCGCAGGTACCAAGCTCAAAGTTCCCAACACCAAACGCTACTTTGGAGTTATCTTACAATACATACCCAATCGATAAGTACTTTTCTGGAAATGTGACACCAATCGTTATGGATGTTTCACAGCTCATATACACACCATACTAATAAATTCACTCAATGGCAAAGGTTATCGTGCAATCGCAGTATGCTACAGCACTCTTCAAACGATCAAGTAATCTAATGCTTGATCTCATGTAAGCAAAATGCTGCCACACCAATAGTTTTCCATTCTCCGTTATTGCTACCAATCTACCATCATCCAGTAACTCGACTTGGTTCATCCTATTGCAGATTCTATGTCTAATGAGATCTACAATGCTCAAGTCTAGAGTGCTAATGATGTAGAAATCGCCATTGTCGCATGGACAAAGAACATAGTCCTGGGATAGATATACAAGATGCGTCACCTCTACTTCAAATCTCACGCGTAATTTCATTGATTCGTTTTCTATGTTCCAAAGAGCTAGTGCGTTTTTGTTAGCAACCAAAAGTTTGTTATCTTCTAGATAGATCATACAAGTAACTGTGTACTCTTGTGCAAGCATTTTAGTTTCAACTCCAGTCGTTAAATCATAGATAGCAATCGATCTACTCACACCGCCAATTGCTATTCTATTGTTGTCAAGAGTTTCAAAACAGTAGAGTGATTCGTAGTATGAATCTGTTGCTAGCACACTTTTTGCAGAGGTTAAAGTGTCAAAGCATTTAACGCTGCTGTAAGAAATGTATAAAATATATCTTTGGTCGTAGCAACAAATGTTCAGTATAGGTTCCTCATCTTGTTCAAATTCGACGTAAGATTCAGTGTTTAAATTGTATAATCTGTTTTCCGCCACTACGCGAGAAGTATCCACTGCTGTGAGAATGAAATTCGGTATGGGCGTTTTATGACAAGTTGTATGTTGAAAGCTTAGCCCTTCTCGAAGCAGCGAATAATCCATAATACGAAAGTTCTCTTTGCTGCCTACTGCAAGTCTACAATTTGGCAAAATGCAAAGCGATAAAAAAGGTTCGTCTGGTATTTCTATAACATCACAATTGCTGTATATTTCGTCCACATTGAAGCATATACGTTTTCTAAATTGCGCTCTAGCGGTTGTGTAAGAGTTGTACGCGTTCAGTAACGCCGTGTTCATGTTTTTCTTAGGTTGAGTGTTGGTCCACAATCTGCGTTTGGCCATTAACTGTCTCCTTGTCTAAAGAAAACACGTATCAGTGCTTACTTGAAAACATGACCATTAGATTAATAAATAGTTTTAATTTATGATGCCATGCAAATTATGAGCAAACATATCACCGGCAGTTCATCATCTCCTGTTGCTTCGACGTTTACAGAGTACGTGCCCTTATTCATAAAGCTCAAATTAGCGATTGGTTCATGTCCATTGTTTTTTGTCACTGAAAACTCAACACCTTCCTCTCCAAAAATTTTGTACACCATGTTACGCTCTACATCTTTGTAGTTGAACTTTTTCTTTCTTGCAGGTTTGAATCGCTGTGTCACTTTACCGACTTTTCTACCTTGGCACATGACTGAAAACTTGGGATGCGGAATACTCACTAGTGCTCGTTTAATTAGTGCAAATTCTTGTCCATACTGATCGTTTATGTATATTTTTTGATCATGTGAGTCTACTAGCGCTTTGTATTTGGCTTTGTTGTCTTCGTCAAAGAAACCGAGAATCCCTCCGTTTAATGTTCTAACTTCATAGCGTACACCGTTTGAGGGACTTCTGGTATCATAATTGCTGTTATATGGCTGTTTATCTATTTCATTTTCGTCATAATAATCATCATACTCGTCTTGTTGTTTGTTCGAATAGTTTACGCGAACTGGTTTCGAGTTGTACTGATCATCTATGTAGTTGTCATCGTTATAATCATAGTCTGACATGTTTGAGTTTCGGAAAATACAATCGTCAACCAAGATCACTTGTAACGAATGCATCTTCACGAAGACCTGTGGTGTGTCGTAGCACAGTTCCTATGTACAAATGATTTATTGAATGTAATGCTATGCAGTGCGAAAATCAAAGAGTTGTGTGATGACGAGTTTGAATGGACACAACGAGTACAAAGACACTTTCCAAGAGTTAATTACGAATCAAATTACTACAATTACGCACAATTAGCGCCAAAAGCTTTATACAAATCGCTTCGAAGTAGATTAAACGGAACCCATTTTTTTAATACAGGGGACTACTTTTTACCGCAGCTTGCATTTGGCACACGCACAAAATATCATTACTTATTGGAGCTAGATACGCTGGAGAGTAACACACAATTTGCATCGAGTAAAATACGAGCTCTATGCAAAACCTATTTCCCAAAAAACACGTTCTACGCATCAGAAATCGAATTTTTCAAAGGAAAAACTATAGATATCACAAATAACGACCAAGAAAACACAAGTGAAATAATGTGGACACATGGTGTAAAATGGGGAGGTTATTTATCCATGTTTCAGTTGTTCGACAACAATGGTGAAACCAAGGTTATCAACGTGTTGGCACAAGTAACTCCAGATTCCTTCGTGATCGATGGTGTTTGGCGGAACCCAGATTACCATGGATTATTCGCGTCACTTAAAACAACAAACATGGAACACGCGTTTTGCAAGCAAACAAACATCAACGCAGAAGGATTGACTCACTTGAAACAAAATGGAACAGTTCGACTCATGGAACACAATTACAAGCAACACGATCGTAGAAAGAGTAAGCAATCATAATGCATTAACAAATATAGAGTACAAGATTCTGCACGGAAGATGGCGAGTCAAGTTGTCGAATCAACCAGTAGCGTCAGAAATGCAACTCGAGTTTATGGATTCTCCAAAAGAAGGAGAACAAGAGTTTATACTTGACGGCGTAATCCGAATTGATGACAAGATTTATGATGTTTATGGAAACACGTTCCATCAGTTTATAAGTTTGAGCTTTACAGACGAGGAAGATTTTTACCAACACATTATTGCACAGTGTACTTTGGAAAATGATTTGATAACAGGGTTTAGTGGGTTTATAGCTGATCGAAGTGGAATTATTGGAGTTTGTTCAGGTGAAGAGGTAGGAAGAAGACTTGGAAATGATCAAAGTGTTGTTAAATTGTTTCTAGATGAGGAGCAAGACGATGATGAATGGGAAACTGATGAAGAAGTTTCTGAATAAGTTGTAAACAATTTGACGCAAATGCACGAGTTGGTGTGGCAAGTTTTCGGATTATTTTTACTCGTATTTTGTTGTTCGTTCGTGTTCTTTGCTCTACCGTTCGCAATATTTCACAAATCAGCCATACCATGGATTGTACTAGTAACGTTTATCACGATAACAAATCTTTCGATTATATTTGCCGAACCATACACAGAAGTCAGAAATATGTGTCCTTACAGACTTCACGCATGTAAACAATATTTGATGCCAATTAATCTCGTACCATTATTAATGTCTTTTATTGGATTCGGGTTTGGAAAAGTGTATGCACACGCAACAGAGCGAGAAAAAGAAAATTAATAATATTTATTCATATGACCTAGTATTCCCTAGTGATTAGATCATAATTTGAATTCTCTTTGATTTCTGACGTTAATGACAAAATTCTTCCAATGCCACAACCTATCATTATTGTGTAGCATAATAGTACAACTATCAAGTCTGTAATAGAGATGGCGATTGATCTTTGAAATACAAAGAACGGTATACTGACCATTCCCAGTCTTGTAATGAGCATAATCACTAGCAAAACTATGTACACGTAGCAAGATGTCAGTACACTCTTCAATTTTAGACAATTTCCTGCAGTACTAGAGAAAACCGATAAAAAACCGATGACGACTGCACATGTTGCTGATACAACACATGGAGCAATGTCTATGTAGTCTATTGGTTCAAAACGAATGTATTCTTGGTGGATGCGGTATATGCCATACGATGTAAGTCCCATTTCGCATAAAATAGTGATTAAACCCGAAACGATTGCAAGACCTCCCCATACGCGTGATCTCATGCTTAAAGGTATGTTTTTTATCGAGTAGTGCGAGAACGACGAATCTGTGGACCGAGGAGGTTTGTTTCTCAGTGAACCTACTCTTTCTATTGATAATACTTCTGCTTCCTGGTCGCTGAGCAAGTCTTCATGTAGTTCTCTGGCAACGTTCGACAGAGCTCTTGTCATCTTTCACGAACTTGTTGTAAGAAAATGGAAGCAAAAAGCACAAACTCTCATGTGGTCATAGCAGCATGCCAGAACTGCGTACTATTTGAAATTACTTGTGTTTTTTGTAATTTCAATCATAATTCGAACAGGCAACTTCAAACAACGTTCACACTATCATGTTACGAGTGTTAACACGCTACGCAGTGCGTGCAAGCGCGTGTAGATCCATACGTTTCAAGCACGAGCGCAAACTGTTTCTCAAAAAGCCGGTGATGCAAGCCAAAGAAATTAAAATTGATTCTCCAGATGAAATACGCCAACCAGAACCACCGGTAGTACAACCTAAAGAATACACCATAGACGAGATTTACACACTCACAGAAAGCGATGATCCGTTCCAAATGATAACTGATGACAATTTTAAACTCGAGTCTCATCAAAAAACGCATTTTTCAATAATGATCAACCACATACGAGAAACAAAACGCAATGAACCACACGATATTCCACAACACATCTACGAGAAGAGCTTTGCATTGTTTGCAGATCACTTTTTCACAAATCTAGTTGGCACTCGAGATGGAGCGTCAAGAATTCTACGCGCTTTTCGGAAAGCCCATGAAAATGGTGCAGAAATGGATCTGATGTGGAAATTATACCTGCGCGATGTTACAGATCGTTTTGCAGGAGTAATACTCAACTATTCAACAAAACAAAAACAAGCTAACATCGATCCAACAATCGATCTCACAAACCCAGCAATGTGGTACCCAATCGCAAGAAAAACAAAAAGACAAGTCATTTTCCACACTGGACCTACAAATAGCGGAAAAACATATTCTGCATTCAAAGCGTTAGAAACTGCAAAAAAGGGAATCTACGCTGCTCCTCTACGACTACTCGCAACAGAAGGTTACGTCAAACTCACTGGTTTAGGATTAAAATGTGACCTCATGACTGGTGATCATCGCGTCGAGGTAGAAGGTGCCACTCACACAGCATCAACGATAGAAATGGTGAATCCAAACATGCAATACGATGTCGCCGTAATTGACGAAATTCAATTAATCGCAGATCCAGATCGTGGTTGGGCATGGACTCGCGCATTGCTCGGTGTGAATGCAAAACAAGTTCATTTATGCGGTGAAGAACGTGCGATACAAATTTTGGAAAAACTATGTCGCGATTGTGGAGAAGAGTTACAAGTTGTGAGATACCAACGACTCACACCATTACAAATTTCACCAAAAATTGTAAAAGATTTGGAACATTTGGAAAAGGGAGATTGTATCGTTACATTTAGTAGAAAAGATATTTTCAAATTGAAAAAACAAATCGAAACAAAAACAAGATACAAAGTAGCAGTGGTATACGGTGGATTACCTCCATTGGTTCGGTTACAACAAGCAAAATTGTTTAACAGTCCTGATTCACAGTATGATGTGTTACTAGCGACTGATGCAATTGGATTAGGATTAAATTTGAACATTAGAAGAGTTATCTTTTACACGATGAGTAAATTTGATGGAACGACAGTTAGAGATTTGGAAGATTATGAAATTCGACAAATTGCGGGCAGAGCAGGAAGATTTGGAGGAATGTTCCCAAATGGATACGCAACGACATTTGCAAAACACGATTATGAGTTGTTGAAAAGTGCATTGTCCAAAAAAGTTATTCCACCTATTGAAATGGCAGGTTTACTTCCCATGAACACGCAAATCATGACAAGTTCCATTCAACAAGAACAAAAAGGTTTACACGAAGTTTTAGAGACTATCGCCAATTATAATCGAATTGACGATTTTCGATATTTTTTATGTAATTTGGAAGATTTGTATGAGATTGCAAAACAAATGCATTCTATCGATTTGTCACTAGAAAATCGTGTTGATTTACTGATGACTCCTGTACAAACAGATGAACCACTGGCTATGGAGACGTTTTACAAGTATGCACAAGCAATTGCCGATGGTACACCGATATCACACTTGATGACAATACCCAAAGTTGCACCAGTGTCTATTGGGCAGTTACAACTGGTAGAAAGTGTTTACCGAATTTTGGAAATGTATTGTTGGTTGAGTTACAGATATGAGAATATTTTTGATGATAGAGATAGTGCTAGGTCAGCACAAGTACTTTGTAGGAAACTCATAGAACTTGGATTGGAGAATACTGGATCTGGTGAGCGTAGAGAGAGAAGAAACACAAAACATGGAAGACGATCAAGAATTAAAGAAGAGAGAATGAGAGCCATAAAAGATTTGCGAAAATATGGAATAGAAGACTCTGATGAAGAGTTTTATTAAATGTAGCTACAATGAATAAAATAGTTTACTTACCAGATAACATAAAAATACCAACTTTTGTTGGAAGAAAGTATTTATATATTAATAATATAATATATTAAGTATTAAAACTTATTATTCTTAATTTTTCTTTTATTTTATAATTTTTAAAATGGTTAAGTCCCTCAGGCCGGGACTTGTCCATTTTAAAAATTATAAAAAGTGTTACTCTTCAAGTAACACTTATTAACTTCTGCGTAACTTTGTTTATAAACAGTGTTTCCTTTTTCATTACTTTGTCCAATCAGCTAAGGCAACAAAGTAAACATAAAGCATTGGTAAGTATTTATTCAAAGTCACCAATCTTTCTCATCTCTTCTGATCTGTGCAGGAGAGCTTTTCTTGTTAACTCATCACCAAGTGTTCTAATATTCTGCAATAAAATATCTTGTGGTACTCTTCCCTGCTTTGCCGATACTTTTTCTTGCCTATAGAAAGCAGCTGTCTTGGGTCCCCTTCTTGTCCATGTTTTGGCCTCCGTATAAGGTGTAGCGCCGTCCCAATCAATACCACCTGCTACTCTCCAATCTAAAAACTTGTGCGTAGTACGAACTGCAGAAAACGCTTTTGCTCCCTCTCTGAATCTACCAGTAACCAAAAACACTCTCAAGTAGGATTCTAGCACTTCCAACGAGATGTTGATTGTGTTGATATGAACAATCTTTTCATACAAACGAACTGCCGAATCAGCATCGTGTAACAAGGCATACATTTCAAACACAACAGGTAACAAGTTACTATTCAACGCTTCTAGTTCGTTATCCTTGGTCCAGTTATCGTATATGATCTGTGCATTTTCTGGCTTGCCCAACAACAGTTGTGAAGTGAGCAACTCTTTCACAATGACATGATTTGTTTTTAGTTTGTGATACCGAAGCAACACTCTACACACAGACATGACCATATTTGATTTTCCAGTACTGTTCAAAACGCGTAAATAGTTTGGTATCAAGTACCGAATTGGGTTACATGCAAACGTTACACGATTGAATAAAATATTCGTTAGTAAATAGCTTGACAGATCCAATCGATCATTGTTTGCAAATGCAGAGCAGAGTGTATCAATCATTGACCCGTCTACCGTTTTTGTCTTGTTGTAATAGTCGATGAAAAGTTTCCATATGTCTTCTAGAGGAATATAATGTTGCATAGCAGCTCGTAGTGTGATACTTGTCGCGTTGTGGAATAGTTTTGAGTTATTTCCAAGCTTGTCAACCAGGCTTGAATACATTTCGAAAACTCGTTTATCACGAGAGTTGGCAACGATCGCAAGTAGAGAAACGTACATATTGTTTGTAGGTTCGATTCCAAGTTCTTGCATGCGCAACATGAGTGGTTGAATTTCGATCATAGTCACGACAAGACCTTTTTCAAATATTTTAAATAATAGTTCGCATACTTTTGTATCTAGAGTTGCAACTTTTGCAATGTCCAACGCGAACTGATGGTGAGTGTTATTGTACAACATTGTGTGCAATATTTTTCCAACTAGAATAGGTGGCACTTCATGTAGTCTATTGAGTCGAACGATCTCTTGGTAAATGTCGTACCATACGGAACTATGTGCTGCTGTAGTAATTCGTAACATTTGTTGCAAAACTTGACTATGTAATCGTTCAAAATCTGGTTCTTCTTGTAGCTTTGGCAAACGAACGGTATAATGACCGTACAACTCTAGCGCTTTTCGCAAATATTTCACTCGCTCGTCATTTAGTTTCATACAATAGTCATTTTTCGTTTGTATTCTACGTGTGGGAACGGCTGCATTGTTGTTTGGTGGTAAATCGGGTAAACCACGCATATAATCGTTACACGATTTAAAATACTTGTAAAAATCTTCATGCGTTGATATTTTAGTTGCTTTAGGTTTATATGTCGAAGTGCTCATTTTTTTAGTTGGTTCTGACTCGTGTGAGATTTTGGATTGTGAAGTATCTACAACGGTCTGCGCGTAACGTCGAATCGGCTGTATAAACGGAAGCGATACTCTTGCTCTCACTGCTGTTGTGAAACATCTTCTGCCTGTTGCCTGCAGCATGTTTGATAGTTTTTTTGTAAGAGCAAATGCAAAACTATCAATAGAAGATGCAACAACATTTCTTGATATATTGTAGGATGATCAATTTCTTATGTATATGCGCACTTCGAACATGAATTGCATGCATTCTGCTATAATGATATTTCTACGCTGAGTCGAACATCCAACCCCTCGTTAGGCTTCTGACCAAATATTTGCCTAACATGTCAGTTGTACACGAACATGAACCTTAAGGTCTGTAATAAACACCGATACACATTTGCCTTGAACATGGATTTGTATTTAATAATTGTACAATTTACTTGGTCTCTACTTCTACGAATCCAAGTTCCGTGCACGTATAGCGCTTTTCGGCATTTGGTTCTCGAACATCCTTCTTGTCTTCTCGTTCAGCTTTGGCTTCTTGACGTGAAGAGTAGAATCGCATGGCTGGTACAGCAGAGCGTTGAACCTTGACAATACGTGATACTCTGCTAAGCATGCTTGATCCTGAGTTCGTTGGGTATAAATTTAAAAAACTGTTGGTTGATTGACATGCATAATTCTCCTGCAGCGACTAATTTTGCGTGGTGCGTTTGGCTTTGTAATAATTTGAAGGTCTCTCAAATCAACGGCGGCCTTGGGCTGTTCGGTAGGCAGTACAGGTGTAGGAACTGTAGTGCTGGAAGCGTGGTATGTTTCAGTTTTTCTTCCAATGTAATGGGAATAGCCTCATTTGGATCACCTTTAGCAAGGAATGTTTCCAGTACTGAGTTCGAGAGATAAACATCCCAGATGGGATCAAAATCATGAATTGGGTCATAAGATCGCAACATCTTGACAATCGACACAGAATCTGACTCATCTTCAGATTCTGAGAAACTTTGATTCTTTTTCGATTTGTACTGCACGAACGCATCTAACAAATCATTCTTCATCTCTTCATTCGTTGTAGTCTTGATAAAATCTCGAATGACCACATTATCCTTGAAAGTCAACTTGCGAATTACATTAACAACCAATTTCGAACCAGTCAAATCATCTTTCTTTCTACGTTTCTTTGTGTTTTTCCCAACAAATGGCTTCTGCAATAATGTCGAAATACACCAAGCGTGTAGCATTCCAGTCAACTGTTGACTGAAACGACTACACAACTTGTGCAAATCATTATAAACTACTCTCTTGCCATGTACAATGATGCTAACATCTTCGAAAAAGCGTCCAGATGGTACACCAAGAATCTTTTCGTACCCATGCGACGAATCTCGCCTTGACAAAATATCTGGAAGATTCTTGATCACAGATTGAGACTCTTCACTTGGACTCTCTAAAAACGTGATGATCACTGGCAACACATCGACGTCATCTTTCTTGACAATTTTTGCGAGTAGTGGAACTGCTTTCTTTGCATTGATATCAACGTTTGAGAGTAAGTAGTGAATGGCGTAGCTATCGTGCATGAAACAAGCTTGTAAGATATTCTTTGCGTTCTCGCGATTGAAATCAGTGGATTGGTATCCGAGTAAGGGTGGTAGAATCTTTTTTGCTACGTATATTTTGTCATCTGGTTTCATGATTTTTAATATGGCCTCACCGAACGGTAACTCGTCTTGCATTTCATCTTGTAGTGCCACTTCTACCAATTTGCGAATCAATTTTTTATCTTTGTGGCCTAGCAATCCTAACGCAACAAGTGCGTATCTGTTTTTCGATTTAGTGTTCAATAAAGAAATGATATGTTGGTTCTTTTCTGTTGCAACACTCACAATAGCACTTGCTGTTTCTCTTTGGGTGTCTAAATGTTCCGTTCTGTTGAAGTGGTGCCATAAGAATTCGAGTGCTTGGGGATGATCTGTTTTGCGAGCGACAATCGATAGTCCTTGTAATGCGTCTACAAAGTTGTACACGTGGTGTTGTATAATGTGTTGAATAACGCGTTCATCACCATGCAAACAAAGGCGTGACAGAGTGTAAAATTCAGAATCTGTTGCTTTAAGTAACTTTGACACTGTTTCTTCGTCGCCGTGAGGTACGATATCGAGTAAACAAATATAATTGCATTTCTTCTCGATAATGGCGTCAACTACTTGGTCGTATGGTGTTTGTTTCAGTAATTCTACTGCTTTCGCGTACAACTTGGAGTTGTTATTACCAACAAGGTTAACTACGTCTTTAACACGCATGTGGTTGTTGAAGTTTACTAGTTGACAACAGAGGAAATAGTTTACACCTAAATGCAAAAAATATTTGAGAATTGTGCAAACAAGAAAAATAATAAAACTGATAGAATAACCTCTTTTATTAAGTACATTTTCAATCTAGCTAACATTAGTTCAACATACCTTGTTGCCATGAACCTACAAGATTCTTGGAAACCTACGGGAACCTACAAATATTAAACATGTTAGACTTACTTTTGGCTTTGTTGGCGTGACCAGTTTTAGCATGGGATGTAAATAATATTATTTACACATTGTTACCAATTGGCTAGCAGCATATGGCTGTTACCCTCCTCTACACCACACCCTCCTTTGGAATAGACGATCACATAACGCAAAAGTCCTAGTGCCATTGAAGGCGTGTCATATCATAAGGTGTGAGAAAAGGGTGAGTGACTGTTGTCACACATTTTAGCCTCCCATGTAGTTCGATGTCACCGTGTTGCCGCCACACTACTCTTTTTTTTTGGAATTTTTCTTGGTTTTTCTTTTTTTTGTTTTTTTCTTGTAGCGTGGTTAGCAAGGGCATATTACCACTCGCGGCGAGCATCGAAACTATAAAACTGTTCACTGTTGACCATCATGAATGTTGACATCTTGTTGCAAGCACAAGAGTCGCTCATGAATGGCTTGTGAAGCTAATTGCTTCTCATGTTCTGGTAATTTCTCACGTAGAGATACCAGTTGTTCCAACAAAGCGGTAAACTTTTGGAAATACACTGATTTCTCTTCTTTCTTGGCTGGTGAGTTCATCTTTCTCTTTTTGCACACAGCAGTGTTCACCACGCTTGGTGCCTTCTTGACGCGCTCTTCCTTCTTTGGTCGACGAGCATATGTCAAGAATGAACCTGAACGAGCTTCGAACAAGAACTGCATGGTTCCGTTTGCAAAGTCGAACAAGGACACTTGGAACACGAACTTTCTCTTGGCGTGATGGAACGAAACGCTTTGCCATTTGATATTGATTTCACACTCGAGGCGGCCGGTCTTGCGATTGATCTCCAAGTTTTGGAACTCTTTTGGACCTTTGATGACACTCTCGCCATCTCCCTTTTTGATTTCGATACCGTTTTCATCGGTGACGCGAACTTGGCTCATGATAAGTTGGGTATGATGTTCGGGAAAGCATGATGGGTCGACGCTAATGGTCATGGTGTAGCGCAAGGACGAATACATGGTTTCCTATTTCACAGTTAATAAAAATATTTGAAAACGTACTGGTACAGTGTTCCATGTATCTTCATCGTCGCGAGAACGTACTTTGATGAGGCAAAGACTTTCCGATGGTGTGATATCTTCCCTAAGGTTATGCACAACCCAGCCTTGGTGAGCGGTACAGCCTTCCTCGGGTAATTGTTCTTCAGTTTGTGGCTCTTCTTTTATCTCAACTTGTTCGCACACTGGCATGCTTGGTATTTCGGCGACTGGGTCTGGGAACGACGCGGCGGAGAAGACTGGTACCTCTGCAGAGAGTACGTCTTCAAAAATATCGAAAATATTATCGTATGAATCCATTATGTGATAGCAAGTGATCTAATGTGTTTTTCTTCAAATTCGAAAAGTGTTGACCAACCAGAACAAAGCTCAACCGTGTCATCTTGTAACGATGTCATACACTCGTTTTTAGACGCCGCTAACAGTTTCGTTCATGGCAAAAGATTAATAACATGTTTTGTTTGCATAACACAATTACAAATTTGTTTTTTTCGTTGGGAAATGCAGTATCAACACTAATATCATGCACGGCATCATCTTGCGAAAGATGTAGTAACACCATAATCGCATTTTAGCGTGTTCAATTTTCTTCAAATATAGTTTATGTTTCGATAGGTAAATCGGCTCACCCAATAGTTTACCATCAAGCCGAAGAACTTTTTGCTTCGGTTGTATTTTGTTTTGTCGTGAGCACTTTTCTTTTACTGTTTAGTTCCAGTGATCACAATGATCACAACATCTACTTGTTTGTAGTGAACAAACACGATTCATGATGATTGAGATCAAAGACGTAAAAAATAATTTACTGTAATTTTCGTAGTTTTTGTGCTCTTCTTTGGCCATAAATATCATTCTGTGGAGGTCTGTTTACACCAGAAGGTCCATCATCATCTTCGTCTTCTTCTTCATGTTCGTCTTCTGCTGGTCTCTTCACACCTCTTTGCTCAACAGCAGGTCTAGGTGGTAACTCGTTCGTGCGTAATGTATGAATCACAAAATCGATATCAGGTAGACGTACACCCATGGATCGATGATACGCTGGTATTTTTGATAACAATTGAATAACAGCTTCTGGTAACGTTTGATCAATTTGTGAAATAGGTGGTGGCAAAATGACATTTGATGTCGTAAGTAACAACATTTGATCCACATTTGGTTTGAAAAACTTTTGCTTGTACTTTTGTAACTTTTGTTTCGCTAAAGAATCCTTTTGTAATTTGATCTTTTTCAAGTCCTATCATGGTTAGTTTGATTTGTAAACACTTACTTGTTCTTCTTTTTCTTTTTCATTTTTTGTAGTTGCAGAAAGTACCAAATAGTGATTTCCTGCTTCATTGTTGTGATCTAAATCCATCAACTCCATTTCTGTTGGTTTACAAGGCCACAAATCCATAAATCGGAAGCGATCGATGACAGTTCCGATACGACTACGATGAGAACTTTCATCTGCGTTTAGGGAAGCCATACCAACATCCATAATTCCACCACTTGATTGTGCGACTAGTTCACTACTATACGCTTCTTCTTTTCTTTGTTCTGCTTTTTCAATGGTTAATGGATCACCGTTCGAATATTCAAATTCTAAAAACTTGTTCCAAATTTCGTGTGCTTTGTTTTTTGGAAGTGTGTTGAGTACGCGTTCGAAAACGACTCGTTGATTGTTCTTATCGTTCATATGTTCCAAATATTTTAAATATTCCAAAATGTACATTGGTTCGTGTACGTACTGTTTAAGACCCAACTCGAACACTTTTGTAGCAACTTTTGCATTGTTATTGGCTTGATATTCCATCATCGCAGAAGCAATGTATACGTGATACGTACTTTCTGGACTTTTTCTTGCTTTGATGAACACATCACGAGCTGCTTCCATTGAAACTGTTCTGCGAACGAATTTTTGGTATTGAATGAAAATAATCGAGTCTTGTCTCTTTTCTAGTAATTGTTCATAGATCTATAGTGTTAAAAGTGTGAGAATGAACGTACTGCCTTTGCTTTTTCGTTTGCTTTTCTTGCTTCGTGGAAATCAGCATACGCAAAGTGTATTAAAATGTTTCCTGGTAACGCAGCGCACGCTCGATCAAACATTTCTGTTGCTTCTTCGATTGCGTTTGGAACACCACTTGATGCACAATAGGTCGCAGCGTCGTACCAAATTTCTGGATAATGTTGCATACACTGTAACGCTTGTTGATAAGTAAACTTGACACGTTTCTGTAACTCTTCTGTTGGCAATCGTTGTGTATTTCTCTTTTCTAGTTCGATTAAATTTAACCAAATGCGTTTTTGTTGTTCTTCTTTGTGTGATCCGCATGGTGGACGCGCCAACATGTTTAACAATAATCCTTCGCGAACTTGTTTCTTTTCTTTGTATTTGTTCCACGCTGTCTTAAAACGTGGATTTTGTTCGCTTAGAATTTGTTTTGCTGTTGGTTTTGAAGTTAAATTTTCGAAGCTCTCATAGTCTTTCCATAGTTTATCCAAGTCGTGCATGGGATTCGCGATCGCGCGTTGGTACGTTTGTCTGATCATTCGCACGTTACTGTCAAATTGATTCGTTGGCTGACAAGGTTAGTATGAGTTGTGCAACTTACTTTTATGTTCTTTAAATATTCTAAATATTCTAGCCAGATCTCGTTTGAACTAACGTCGAAGCCAACATTTTCTAGTGCGTGTTCGTATGCTGCTTGTGATGTTCCAACTGGTTGTTGCTCTTTGTTCTCTTTGCTTCTAACATACTTTAGGTACGTGTGCCACAGTTCGACATTCAAACACGTGTGCAAACATCGTTTAAAGATTTCTTCTGCTTTTTCTGTATTATTTGCTGCTAATTCTGCTTCCACATACTGTTTCCAAATACGTCCCTGTTGGTGGTAAATAAAGAAATTCATAAATCGTACTGCAGTTGGATAATGAGTGAAAAATCGTTCATAAAAAGGTCTCGCGGTGTCTACATCCATTGACTGCACTTCAGACATTAGGATCTACACAAGAGAAAGAAACAATAATAAAAAACATACGGTCCACGCCTCTGTGTCATAAAAGTTCTTCTTTATGCGTTCCTCGCTAACATCTATTTTTTCCTGTGATGCTGTTGTACGCCGGCGTTTGTTGCGATTATCATCATCGTATTCCTCATCCCTACCGTAGTCGTCTTCTGATGGACTTACACGTCCGTACTCGACTTTAACGTGTGGGTCTCGGTTCATGATGAAGTTTTGATCAAAATTTTGAATGAATGCTCAGTTGAGCTTTGTAAAGCAGAAAAGTGAAATGAAAAGTTTGTTGGTGACATGCACCATCTTGTTACTGGTAACTTACGCGTTTGCGTATTTACCAGTACTTGTGATGCATGGGTTGAACGGTCAAGAGGCACACGTAACATTGTGATCACAACAGAGTTAACCTAGTAGTATGCTAAACTATTGCCACATATCAGAGAACAACATCCAGGACAACTTGTTATCTATCTTAGTATGCTGGTTCCAAGATGACTAACTAATAGAAACTGGATATGAGGGATACTATAGCATTTTCAACAACCTCAACGTACAACTAGCCGCTCTTGTAGATACTATCAACCGCGTAAAGGCCGAGAATAACATCACATCTCATCACTTACTGTGTCATTCACAAGGAGCTTTGCTCTGCAGAACATACCTAATGACGCAAGACCACTCCTGTGTAAACTACGTTTCCCTCGCTGGTGTTCATATGGGTGAGTTTGGTGCCACAGAAAAACTAGAAAAGTGGTTACCATTCCTCCATAACGTTGCAACACACGAAGTGTACAGAGTTGCCTACACATCCATCTTACAAGCCCACATTAGCGTCGCCAACTTTTGGTTTGATCCTTTCCGCCACAAACAATACCTAACCAGCTCCGAGTTCTTACCTAGGTTCAACGAACACAACGAAACACTATCTACCGTGTACAGAAAAAACTTTTTAAAGTTGAAAAAGGTAATCTTTACTGCATCACCAGCAGATGATATTATTGAACCTTATCAAAGTTCACTCTTTGGCATGTGGAACGTTACCGACACATTGTATGACTACAAAATGTTGGACATGAAAGACCAAATCATTTACCAAAAAGATGTCTTTGGATTGAAGACAATCCAACAAGATGGAAGAATGCAAATGTTCCTAGTTCCAGATGTATTGCACATGGGTTGGCTTTCACGCACAGAGTTGTGTGACAAGTACATGCTTCCTTATCTTGATTAAAAGTATTTAATCATCTTCACCGAATAGGCTTGTTACATTACGTGGAGAACGAAATGCAGGGGTCACATCTTCACTATCATCACCAAAGAGATTTGTTACACGTGCAGGGCGTGGCGCAAAAATGTCATCGTCTTCGTCATCAAATATGCTTGCCGCCTTCTTCTTGACTGGTTGTGGTGGTGGAGCTGGTTCTTCAGAAGGCCAACAATCAGTTTCTAATTGTCCATAAATACTTGACAACATTATCATTCCATCTTGTTGTCTTTTGTTCAGGTCGTGTTGCATCCACGCCCATATCACTTTTGTCTTTAGAGAGTCTGGCAATTCTGATAAATACTCGATATTGAACGCTAAAAAATCACTGGCTTCCATTGCCAAACAATACTCTTTGACTTCAGGACTGTGAGTGGATGACTGTAGTCTTGTCTTAATCGTTTCATTGACTTTGTGCATTTTAGTTTTGCATGTTAAACCAGAACCAATAATGTCTAACATGAAGCGGATGTCGCACGTAAGGAGCATTTTTTGTAGTTTTTCTATGGTTTGAGAAAACAATGCTTCGTGACCGTATTTATCTGTGATGATCAAAAGTTCTAGAATTCTTTCGCTAGGAATTTGAATCGTGAATCCGTACAACGTCTTTATCATTTCTGTAAATAATAACTCGTCATCTCCTGCCTCTGAATCAACTATTTCGCACTCGTTGTCTTGCATTTCACGCATATCTACGTTTAACATTGCGTCAAATGTTGTACAGGAAGTAATGATGACTTTGTGAACATAAAGTACTTTTTTGCTGTTTTTGAATTTAAATTTGAAGTCTGAGTTCTTTTGAGTTTCGTACGCTCGTTGCAGGTTGATACTGGTGAGACGCAATGTGACTTGAGAAGACGGTGGTTTGAAGTTGCGTATCTGTTCTAGCAAGTTAGAGCGTTCTGTCATGTTCAGTTTGTGTTCTTTCCAGTACTGAAATGGAAACTTACAACGACAGCAAGATTTGTAACTATTTACACCTTATAAGTGTTTTATTAAATAATTATTGCTATAAGAGCAATTATAACAGATAGTACGGAGATGCTTGCAAAACTAGCTCCATTTCCACTTCCGGTCGAATTTCCAACACTATAGAAAGCGTAGTCGGCTGTGTATGCTACAGATACTGCAGAGTTTGTTGCGCACGACGTGTTAGGAGCTACTCCTCCAACAGTGTTGTATCTGACGATATACTTTACATTTGAAAATATTCCTCTGCCTGATGTTGACTTTGCAGCCAACAAAAGCCATGGGATGTTACTACCACCGTGAATCGTTCCGGTACTATTCAAAAGTTGTCCGACAACCAAACTTCCATCTGTTGTACTCTGCCATGTAGGACCAGCAGAATGGTTTGCGATAATTGCATTGTTAGTATTGAACAATTTTGCGTCTGGTGTGAGCAACACCCATGTAGAATTAGGACATGTATAATTTTGAGTTCCGCTAGCTCTAAACGAAACGAAACTGTTATAGTCGCGAGCTGGTGGTGTTATCACCGCATCTATTGCAGGTAGAGTCTGTGCAGCTACTATTGCATAAAATGTAATACCGAGTACTGCTATCGTGTTCATGTTGTTCTGTATTTTGCTGAGATCTTTTTAGAACTATTTATACTGTTTATTTACAGCGCACAAGTTCTATTCTACCGCTCCATCTTGTAGCTCTCTTTGCCTCTCCTTTTATGGTAGACATACAAACAATATTCTAAAGATAGCGTAGCTAAACACTTTACTGGGATAGGCAGCATGAACTGTACCCAACTGACATAGTCTGTTTATCAACATACGAAATTGACCATGTTTCTATCGTGTACAACTACAGTTCGCTTCACAGGTGTAGTTAACACTTTTGGAAGCGTTTCTCTCACGTACTTCTCGATCTGCTCGTCATCTTGGAGTATAGATTTTTGCACCTGCTTTAGTTCTCCTTTCTTCTTTCCATTGATCAATACAGTAACAGTATCAATCACGTTCGCTTCGTTTGCAAACTCAACATTCGATATATTCGCAAGAACAAAGTCCTCAACTGAAGGGTATGGTGTATCATGTATGTAAGTGTACTTTTTCAGAGGATGGCTTTGAGGTGCGTGATCCATAACTTGTTTGAAAATTACTTGTGCATGTTGAGGCGTAAACGGAGCCATGAGCGATGGCAAATGCAACATTGCAGTAGCAAAAGCGTTTGATCCGACTTGTTCTTCTTGCATAGCATTTACATACTTGTGTAAATAAGAAACACAAGTATTGAATGATAGTGTTTTTGTGATACCTTCTCGAATCATCTTGACAATGTTCTTAAACGAATCAACTGATCCGTTCTTGACTACTTTTCCACCACTTTGTTGCCACTCTACGTATTGCGCGGCTACAGACCTCACTTTATTCAAAAACCTTTCTTGACCAACAATTTGTTGATCTTCCCATTCCAACTCTTTTTCGAATGGTGCTTTGAACAGCATGTACAAACGTACGACATCGGCACCGTATCGTTCTACAACTTCTGTTGGATCAACTCCGTTATACTTGCTTTTTGACATCTTCTCCCATACAACTGTTACATTATCAGGTCTTGGTTCATCAGGCTTCAAATACCGATCTGTAACGGGATCTTTATATGTTCTACCTTGTACCATTCCCTGGGCTAATAGTTTTTGGAAAGGTTCTTTTTGTGGTACAAGTCCTTGTTTGTGTAGAAACTTTTGAATAAAACGAGCGTACAGTAAGTGCAGTACTGCGTGCTCGATACCACCAATGTACAAATCTACGTTCATCAAGTCATTTGCTTCTTGATCGAACGCTACTTTGTCACGATTGTTTGGGTTTGTAGCGTACCGTAAAAAGTACCACGATGAGTCAACAAAAGTGTCCATAGTGTCAGTATCACGAGTACAATCTACACCTTTTCCACATGGACATTTGACATTTACCCAATCAGCATTTCTCGCAAGTGGTGATGTCCCACCACTTCCTGCTAATTTATTGATATCTTGATCACCTTGTTCAGGTAGTGTAACAGGTAGTTGATCGTCAGGAACAGGTACAGGACCACATTGTGGACAATGTATGATTGGAATTGGAGCACCCCAGTAACGTTGTCTACTCACTAACCAATCGCGTAATCTATACTGTGTTGATGATTTTCCGACGTTTTGCTTCTCTGCAAGTTCAAGTATACGTGCAACAGCTTCTTTCACGTTCATACCATCTAGTTTGTTACTATTGATCATATTTCCATTTTCATCAATGACTTGGATGATTGGTATTCCATGTGCTTTTGCAAATCCCATATCTCGTTCATCATGTGCAGGAACACCCATCACACAACCATGTGCAAAATCACCAATCACGTAATCAGCTACAAATACAGGTAGTTTTTCGCCTGTGAGTGGATGTGTAGCAAAAATTCCCAAATTTAAACCACTAGTGGTATCAGGTGCCGATCGACTTGTCAAGTGAGAAGCGTGTACGCGACGTTGTTCAATGTACTCGTTCAACTCTTTTTTCTTTTCTTCGGATAGTTTCAGAGCTTCAAAATTGGATTCTTTGGACATTGCCAAGAATGTTACGCCAAAGATGGTATCTGGTCTCGTTGTGAAAACGGTTATTGGTACATTATCGATCAAAAATTTGAATTCTGCACCAGTTGACTTTCCGATCCAATTTTCTTGCATCTTTTTCACTTGTTCTGGCCATTCTGGGAGTAACGATAAATCATCTAACAGTGGATCTGCAAAATCTCGAATTTTGAAAAACCATTGTTTGAGTTTTCGCTTCTCTACGACTGCTCCTGAACGCCAAGATTTTCCATTTGCATCTACTTGCTCATTTGCAAGTACTGTTTGGTCAATCGGATCCCAATTCACTAACGCTTCTTGTTGATACGCTAGTCCTTGTTTGAATAACTGTATAAATAACCACTGCGTCCATTGATAGTATTCTGGTGTGCATGTCGTCACTTCTCTGTCCCAGTCAAATTTAAAGTGCATGGAGTCGAATTGTTTTCGCATAGTTTCGATGTTCGATAACGTCCATTGAGAAGGGTGAATCTTTCGTTCCATGGCTGCGTTTTCTGCAGGTAGACCAAAAGCGTCCCAACCCATAGGGTGCAGTACGTTGTATCCCATCATACGATATGTTCGTGCGAGTAAATCTGAAATAGTGTACACACGAGCGTGACCCATGTGTAGTTTTCCACTTGGATACGGGAACATAGCCATAATATACTTTTTCTTTTCTGTGTGAACATTTCTACGTGTTGCGGTATACAAAGCACGACTTGCAAAATGTCTCACCTTTGTGAGCTTTGTTTGGTTTGCCATTTACAAAATAAACAACTGTCTCCGTGAAACCAAAGCATCAGTCGTACAAAAATTATGTTCTACACCAGCGTAGAAAATATCAAATAACTCGTTAAGAAGTTTGTATGAACATAAACGAAGAACCTATAGCCCGCAAACTAACAAAGAACACGTGGATTCACAAATAATGGAAATACGTACATCAACGCCGTTCGTTGTTGTTCGCACCTCGATTCGTACAACTTTAAAAACGAAACGATGCTATAATATCACAAAATGGAAATCCAAGACAGTCAAACAATGCGAAAAATTTAACTCGTGCTACCAATCCGGTCTACCACACCAGTTTAAAAATCGTATAGAAGTGTTGGAACTGTTCGGCCTATTTAGTCAGCGTTTTATATTGTCGTTTAGGATAACTCATGTATATCGAGAAGTCAACCCTTCAAGAGCTCCGTTTTAGCGCAAGAGTAACTTAGAGATCAGTATTTTGAAGTGCTTTTATATCACAGCAACTTTATTTTTGTCTCCATATTTTTTAATGCGATGAACACAGTACTCATCGCTCTTGTACTCACTGTTTCTACTGTTTTCGCTCGTAGAAGCGTTTACTCTTGGGGACGCAACAGGTGAGTTTGGTTGATGTTTTAACAAATAGTTATTTTAATCAAGGTCCACAAGGTCCTGTTTGGGCGTCTCTGGAGTATTATCCATCGATATTTCGTCAAGTTATTGGCACTTGCGAACCAATAGATATAGCAGTTACCGATTTTGTCTCTGTTATCGTATGTAAAGATGGTACTATGATAACTGAAGGTAATAATGCTGGAAGAGGCTTGCTTGGCATAGATACAAACAGTGGCATGGCCAGAAAGTACTACAGTCCCGTGAAGGTTGTTGATGGAGTTCTATTTACTTCAGTAATTTGCGGCGCTGCTGATTGTCTCGCGCGTGCGAGTAACAACTTTCAAATAGCTTACACTGTAAGGATAAACATAAAATTTTAACGATTCAGTGGGGATTAAACGCGTATGGCAATCATGGAAGTGGAACGAAAGTATCACGAAATTACCCAATTGGCCTTGATTACTCGTGGCAAGGAATGAACTTTGTGTTTGGTTATGGAATGACATCGCGAACTACTTACTACCTTAGAGGAGATGGTACGATAAACAGTGTACGCTTTTAGTCTCAAACGCTTATCACTAGGTTGGGTCGAATTATGCAGGCCTACTGGGTGTTGGAGCGACTTTATCCGCTCAAGCCGAGGCACTCATTCCTACTCCAATGATGTGGACTCACCTAACTAACAAAGTAACAAAAGCGATCTACGGTGGTGATACTCATGCCATGGTGCTCATGCAGGATAACACTTTGTATGGGCTTGGTGCCTGCGAGTAAGCGATTATATGCTTCTAATAACTGTATAGCTTTGGTCAATGTGGATTGAGTGCAACGGCAACTGAAGTGACCAAATTAACGCCTATCGATACTTCCTTGTTCGTTGACAATTCTGAAATTGTTGATGTATCTGCCGGCTTCTTACATACGTTAGTAGTGTCTGCTACTGGCTATGTTTATGGATGTGGAAAGAATCCGTACGCATTTTACATATAACTAATAGAAAGCGACAATCTGTTACCAGGTATAACTTGGAGTTTCAGTTACCCTCTCGCCCGTTTAGATATTAGTCAACTGAGCGGCGACAGAGTGGTTCAAGTCAAAGCAATAAAGTACAATAGTGTACTTTTAACAGCTTCTGGAAAGGTGTGGGTAGCTGGAATTAACACAAACGGTCAACGAGGAGATGGTACAACAACAGTTACTGGTTACTTTAGCCAAGTTGTTGGTTTAGATAATGTTGTCAAAATTGCTGGAGGTATGGATAGCTCTACCTTGTTTGCTATTGTTGATGATGGTGTGCCTATTACTAAAGCCTATGTGTGGGGTAAAAACGACTATGGAAAGATCCCTGGCGTGCCAATTGGTGATTTCCAGAGTACCCCAGTGGCACTGGACACAAAGGGATGTGATGTCATAGACTCAGCAGAATCAATTGCATCTATTATTCTTGTATGTAGTGACGGCGCTCTTCTGACACATGGAACAAATCATCAAGGCCTTCTGGGGTTAGGCTATTCTGATCTTACTAGCAGGGTTAGTGTACCTACTTGGATACCTCATGAAGAAAGGTTTCAGAGAGTATACTGCACTTCATGGCATTGTGTTGCATGGGCGTCTTCTGGATGGGCTTTAGGCTATGGCTGGGGAGTTAACAAGTAACGAAATTTTTGTCACTAACAGTCTAGTGTTGGACAGCTCAATCGTCGATCTTCATCACTGAATCCTGTTACGTCTCTGTCAGTAATGGACTATAGTTGGCAAGCCACGCTTGGTGCGCTCAATATAGCGTATTACAATGGTGGCCCAGCTACATTCCTGTACATGAACAATCTCAAAGTGTATAGTGTAAGTCACATAATGTGATTATAACATTACAGGTAGGAGGAAACAGATATGGTATCTTGGGAAGAGGATTCACCGAAGATCAATTGAGGTATGACCCAAATCCTGCGCTGATGGACACGAGTAATTTAGGATCAGCAACAATCGCTAGTATTACTTGCACTTATGATTTTTGTTACTTGATCACCAACACTAAAGCAGCATTTTCATGGGGTAAACATGAGTAAGTCATGCTAAATTTTTTGATAATAATTGTTAGTTATCTGGCATTAGGATACTCGGTTCAATCTTCATCAACAGTATATCCAAAGCCGACAGCTGTTTACTCTGGTGGGGTTCTGTTTGGAAAACAAATAGCAGCTGTCTCAGTTGGTTTCTATCACTCATTACTATTAGACACCAATGGTGCTCCATATGGATGTGGTGATGGAACTTATGGTGCACTTACGAGTGTAGGTCTAAGATTTGGTGTTAAAGAACCTGTAGCCTTGGATGTCTCACCATTAGGTGGAGCTAAGGTAACCCAAATCGCTGCAATGAGTGGTACGACGTTCTTGCTCACTGAAACAGGCCTAGTCTATGTATGTTCTTGTTTCTGTTACTAACCTCTAGGTATGTGGTAAAAACGATTTCTACGCGTTTGGCATCGGTACCGCAGATGCACAGGCACATTCATCATTAATTCAGCTGAACCGATGGATTAATATTAATGCATTCAAAGGCAATACTGAGCTATTCCTGTACACTATATTAACAGCTGATCCGGTTCCTACAACAACTGCAACTCCTACGCCAACTCTCCCACCTACAACCTCATCTGCTCCTACTACTACAACTCCTCCAACGACTACTTCTGCTGCTACAACTACCTTAGTCCCCACAAGTACACAATCACCTACAACATTTGGTCCAACTACTACTGTGGCTCCTGCAACATGCTTTGGTACTAGCGCAAATGATCTCAATGTTTGTTCCAACAATGGAGTTTGCTTATTGACTGGTGAATGTCAATGTAACACGAAAGCGATCGGCAAACAATGCGAAATTGATATGCAAGTATCATCATCATCATACGTGGTGTTCGACACCACAACAAATACTAGTGCTATAAACATTGACTCTGCAAACGCTATACCAGGAACAAGTGGTACAGTAAACTACCAAATGACAAGTTCAGAACTACAGCTATCGTCAAGTTTCAGTTCGACACAAGTCGCTAAACAAAGCATATGTTTGAATCCAAGCATTATCGTAGCAGGTGTACAAACCTTTATAGCATTCTCTTTACCTTCATCGTTACCAAGTGGAACTGCTGCTGAAGTGTGGATAAGTCATCCAAGTAGATCGTTTGCCTTCTCTTCAAGTGTACGATCGTCAAGTAGTGGATATGTTTTTGAACTAGATGTACGTGGAGTGAAAGCATCGACAAGTGTTTCTCTTGCTACAAATGAAGTCTATTTGATTCTCATTCATGTAGATTCGTTTGGAACCTATGTCATTTCACAAATTGTAGATAAGGTATGATGATCAAGAATCAGCTTTAACAGTTTAGCATAATGTTGTAGTTGGAAATACGCTAGAGGCATACTTTGATGACAGTGATATGATTGATGCGTTGACAACGCAACATTGCTACATGTGTGTCGCTCTTGCTGCCTCTGCGTCACGCTCTCTTATGCAAAAGAACGTTGCTGTTAATATCAAGTACTATGGTAAACAGGGAGTCGGTACTGCTGGAAGTATGTCAACTATGACACCGAAACCATTCTCTGCAACTGGCAGTGCAGCCGGTGCTATAGTAGGTGCAATATTTGGTGTATTGATAGGATGTTGTTGCTTGGCTATCTTCACTGTTGTAGTCGTATTGGTCATTCAAGTAACAAGAAGGAACAAAAAACCAGTAAAACTTGCAGAACCTTCACTCCCACTGCAAGATATATCAGGACTGGTTGTTTATTCGCCACATCCTGAAGTTATCGTCGAACCAAGCAATATCGAGCTCGAAGAACAGCAGCCACCACTCGTCGAGCCTGAGCAGGTATCAACTCCTCAAAAAGAAGCATTTGCACCCATAGAACCATCAGTAGTTGAATCTGAGTCTGTCGTAGAGGAATCTGAGCCAGAGCAAGAACCTGTAGCATCAGAACAAGTCACCTTGAACATTGAATCAGATCTACAGCTAGACGATGAAGGCAAAAAGGTACTAGGTGAAATGAAAGATATTATCACGGATATTCGTGCTAAAGTAGCCAATATCACGAACAAAAACATTTCTGAACTACAAGCATACGCAACTCCACCACCTGTTGTGTTTAGCGTGCTTCGAGCATCGCTAATTGTACTTGGATATGATGCAGATGAGCTACAAAAATGGGGTACATGTAAAAAGTCGTTGAAAGATGGATTCTTGAAGAAGGTTGCACAATTTGATCCTACATACAGTTCTCACTCAAGCAAAGCATTTAAGACTGCTCAAGAAGAGATCAAAGAGTTGGACTATGAGACTTGTTTGAAGAAAGGATCACTACCGACTGCGATTCTATCTGAGTGGTTGCAAGGAGTGTTGAAGATTAGATCTATGGCAGTTCAATTAAGAAATTCTGTAAAAACAAATAGTCAAGATGACACAAATTAAATAAACGAGTTACGAACTACTTCAAACTTAATTCTGTCATTGACACATTATTCAATGGTGTTTGGGAGATCTATCAGGTGAGCTCAAATGTAGAACAGTATTCACTGAATTTCTACTCACTTTACGAGCGTTATTTGGTTTGCCATTTACATAAACTTGCATTCTACCTTAGTTAGGTTCTCTTCTTCAAGGACGATACTCTAGCACATTTTATAAAACAATCAGACTAATTTTACAAAGCAAACAATTCCGATACAAATCATGGTCAGAGAGTATAAAGCCTCGCACAAGCAAACAACTCCAAAGATCTTGCGCACATACATCACGAAGAATAGAAAATTAGCACGATATGAAGCCATCATAAAAGTATTCCAATACTATGACAATAGCTGGTTAACGGCAGATGAAATCCTCGACAAGTTTGCAGAACTCGATCTACAGAACGAAACAAGCAAACCAGTGACAACATCGTTTAACGTTCAAATGAATATAACCTCATACTCGAAGTATTTCGTTTCTAAGAAACACAATGGACAAAAGAAATTGTATAGATTGTCGGAAGAAGGACAAGAAAGAGCCGATTTACTTGACAAGAGTTTGGAGAGTGCATACCCTATCGTTAACACTTGCGAACCTAATATCAAACAAGAGTCTAAAGAAAGAACACCCAAAACACACAACATGCACCAACTTCCCACCGAATTGGGTTGGTAAGAACTCGACATCGAAATTATGCATCTGTATAGTAATAATTAAACATTATTTATTGTGTAAGTAAAGCAAAGTTTATTTCAAACTGCAGGTATGACGGAAAACTCCTACTCTGAAGTTGAGATTCAAAAACTCTACATGATAAATGACTTTGTATCATTGAAACGAAATCTTACTTCAAATCAAGATTAGTTTTGTTCTTATTAAACTGAAGTAAGTACTTTGGTAGCCCTTCTTTCATCAACTGGTTTTAGTTTGCAGCTTTGTAAGCCATCAGACAAGCTCAAAATTGAAAAAACGATGACGCAACCTTACGACTACTTTCTCATCCTCGACTTTGAAGCAACATGCGAAGAAAACGATAGAAAGTTCGTGAACGAAATAATTGAGTTCCCAACTGTCGTTCTAAACAGTAAAACACTACAAGTCGAAACAGAGTTTCATAAATATGTACTGCCAACCGTGAACAAAACGTTAACAAACTTTTGCAAAACATTAACAGGTATCCAACAAGAATGGGTTGAAAATGGAGAACCAAGTTTGAAAGTGTGCATGGAAAAGTATCATCAGTGGTTATTGGAACACAATTTTATCAAAAACGACATCGAATACGGAACAAAATCATTTTTATTCATCACATGCGGTGACTGGGATTTAAAAACAATGATCCGTAGTCAATGCAAACGTGAAGGCATTCCTCTACCTTTCTATTTCGATCGTTGGTGCAATTTAAAGCACGCGTACCAAGATATGTTCAAAGAGCAAGCGTATGGTATGTCAAACATGCTAGAAAAACTCGGACTTGAGTTAAAAGGTAAACATCACAGTGGCATCGACGACTGTAGAAATATTTGTCAAGTTGCACAACATATGATACAAAAAGGTGCCGTGTTGGATGTCACCGCTGATACCTCTACAATGAACGATGATTCGTTTCAAATCACTTTTATTGACATTCCACAAACAAGTTCAAGCTTTGCCGTGAGTATCAAACCACCAAACAAAGAGTTGGAAGAATTGTCCCCAAAGCACAAAGTGACGCACTACGTTTCCGTGTTACATCCAACAAAAGAAGGTGGTAGAAAGTATCACAATATGGTTTCGCAGAAACTTGCTGGTGTGGTTACTCATGTTGACATACCTGCAAAAGAGAAACCATTGTTCAAGGGTGAAGTTAGTACGGATGTGTTCTTGGAACTTTCTAAAGCAGTAAAGGGTGGTAACAGTCGTGTGTTGATTCACTGTAACGATGCTGCTCCTCAAAAGAACAACGCGTTGAATTCTACGCTCTTTGCGTACGCATTGTTACGACATCTTACGCAACTACCAAGAAAAGAGTGTATTGAATTGATTACGAATAGCAGGTGGAGACACACAACACAATTAGAAAACCATTCTTCTGATTTGGATCAAGCAGACGATTTTGTTGCAAAACTATAAATTATTTATTCTTATATCTACATATTTTTGTGCCACAATGACAAATCATATCGTTAATGTCAATGTGATAATCGATAGTCAATTCTGTACCTTTCTTGATCTTTTGCATTGCGAAAAAGGCAACATTAGGGAACTTTTTTGTTTCAGAATGTACACGAGCACAAATGACATTTGGTTTGCAACTATGGTTCACTAATCTAGTAGTATTTCCATAGTATGTACTATCAATCGAGTAATGATTTCTTTTAAGATCAGATTCTGAAAATTTGGAACCAGAACCTCGATCAGGTGTAATATCAAACAAGTAACTTAGACCTCGGTTATCGTATACCTAATGATGTTAGTGTATCTCTATTGAACGTACAAGTCCTCGTTTCTCAGCTTCAGATTCCCTAATAATTTCTCCAAAATAGTTTCCTAGAAACTCTCCTCGTTCAATATCACTTCCTGCGAACACTCCCCAACTATAACGTAAACACTAGTTACTGACGACCCTTACCCTTTTGATAGTGTCTTTTGTACATAAATCTTTACATTAGTTGAAATTCCTCTTTGTGAGACACGATTCGGACACTTGTGTGGTGCACTATTACACTTGCAATTACTAGTACACTCTCTAATCAATAATTCCCAATTATCATTACAATACTCTTTTCTCAATTTCCCTTTGTGATATACTTGATTATGCACCGCACAACTCTTACATGGTTTATACCCTTTCGCATTACTCAAATTCACATTTTCTCCAATCTTGTTATCAGTCAAGTACTCTTTTCCTAACACACAATCATAATCAACAGTATTGATCGCTTTGATGGGTTGTTTTTCACTTCCCAAACTGATATCATCGATTTTGAAATTGTATTTGCCTTTAACTTTTTGCAAACAAATGGGATTTTCGTCATCATCTTCGTTTGTTACTTTTAGAATTTCCGTATTGGTGACTTGGTATAAATCTCGTGGTGTGTTAATCTTTAGTTCTGTTTTGAAAATTGTTGGAAGTGAACTGGCCCATGCAGGAATCTATTAGGTTAGTAAATGTGCGACTAGTCATACGGTGATGTGTTTTTGTGTCTTGTTCATTTGTCGAACGACATTTTTGCGTCGATTACTTTTCGAAACGACATCTAACTCTTTGTCTGTAAAGTAGGAATGAATAACTTCTGCATCGACCAAATATAAATGTATCGCAGCTGGGAATCTTCCAAGTAACAATGCCAAAATCGCAATCATGATATGTTTTCCAATGATACTGAATTCTCGATCAACAGAGTGAGTTTCCGTAAACAACGCGCAATTCTCCAAATACTCATCAATAATCTTCTTTTCATAGTCAGTCAACTCTCCAGGTTTCACTAGTTTGCTAAAAACTGATATCTCCTTATCTTGTACATGTTTGTTGATTCGTTCTTCAAAATCTTCGTACCCAGATCGCCGTGGTGTATGCTCTTGTAATAGTTTTAGTAATCTAGGTCGTTAGTTAGTGATCAAACAACGTTACTCGTTGATCTTTTGTTTGTGGTGGTGTTCTTCGACATCGTCGAAACTTTCCGCTTCGAATGAAACATCATCACCAAGATCACGTACAGGAAATGAAGAATCAAACTTGTCTGTTTGTTGAACGCTGCACTCTCCTCCATACCATAAAATAAAGAGAACTGATTTTCCAAATCCAAACGCTGCACAGATAGGAAATGATACACGAGCTTCTTTGAGTAGCATTGGCGATGAACTAAAATATCCTCCTACGACTGCGTATAAAACATCTCCTCTTGGTCGACATCTTCCTAGAAATACGCATGAGTGAGTATCATCGACGACTGCATCGCACATGACGCCATCTGCACGAAACGTATTGATTTTTGTGTCGCATAGTTGTTGATGGTCTTTGTATATTTGAGAATAGAGCTTTTGTGAGATAGCATACGTGCTTTCTGGGTGACTATTCTTGACTAATGCATAACGTGCGTCAGGTGGAGTTGCAAGTAGTGTGCATAGATGAATAAAAGTTGTCAACCAACGTTCTATTTCAATTTCGTCCATATATAAACTAGGTATGCAAAACCATTTGTTTTCATAAACGATAAAGCCACTATTTTGAAGAAAAGATACAGGCGTGCCTATAAGGTTAACGATATTTGGTAATCATACACGCATCGATACTTGTCCACACACGTGTGATGAAAGCGTCACGCATGTTTAAGCATATTGCTAAGAATTCACGGTCTAGCGATGTAACTTCGACATCTTGTCCTGCTGTGCATGTGTACCGTAGCATTTCTTTTTCGAGGTTACTACCGTTTTGCCAAACGTTGTCCTCTGGCTGTGTAATATCGATATCTGCAGCGTCGTCAGAATCATACGGATCCTTGTTCAAATCGTATATGCGAAGTCGTTTAGGAGGTGTTTCCAACCGACGAGAATGGGTGTGTTTTCTTTTATGTTTCGCATCTTCAGTCATTTGCTGGTCGTTTAGGCCTAAACACACTTTGCCGCTTTTGTTTGTCGAACAGCCAACCACATAACGGCTACAAATACAAAGTTACAGTTTAATAGTTTTCATCTTCTTCAGATATCTTGGAGCCTATCTCCATTAGCTCTAGGAATTCTTTGTAGTCTATAACTCCATCTCCATTGGCATCGAGCTATTGGTTAAAAATTCGTAAGCAACTTACTAAATGTAACATATCTACAATTCTTTCTTCTGAAAAGTCTTCAGTTTCGTCTTGAAGTCGTAAATATTTCTGAACGACTTGTCTCAACTCTTCTATTTCGATATATCCATTTCCATCTTTGTCAAATACGCAGAACGTTTCTCTATTTATACGGTCTTCTACGCCTGTCTCATCATCTCTGTTAATATTAATTTTTGGCTCATCAGTTTCTGCCACAAGGTCATTACTCCAAAAATCGAAGAAATGGTCACAGAATTCTTCGAATGTTACCACGCCATCACCATCACTATCTAAGCGACTCATCATGTTTTTTGCTTCATCTTCTGTTGTGTATTGGTGTAATTTTTTCAATGCAACTTTCAGCTCTACAGCATTTATAACATTATCTCCTAGAATATTTTAGTTTAGTTTATCAAACTATGTACCATCTATATCAAACAAGTCAAATATTTCACGCAATTCAATTCGCTGGGTTGCTGAAAGATGTTGGGAAGGAGATGCAAGCAAAGTTTTTCGCGTAAGTTCTATAAGACGAGTGTCCTCTGAGTCGTAACTAGATGGAAGTGTTGGTCTAGGGTTGTGGCGTACAGCACTCATTTTGATTCTTCAAAAAACCTTTTACAGTCCACGTTTATATTTGGCTCTTGGAAAGAAGAATATCCTAACGAGGAAATAGCTTACTGATCCTCGTCTTCGCTCTCAACTCTCTTTTTGTTTGTTGGTTTTGGCTCTTTTTTCGCGTGTTCGATTACTATTGGTAAAGACTTATTTCTAACGTCTTCTAGTGATTCGAGTATCCATAGATTTTTGTTTTCTGTATTTGTAGTGTTGTGTGCAATCGTTTGTACGACTTCGCTGTTCATGGTGAGCACACCTGTTACGTGCATTTTTGAAATGTTTTGTAAGAGTATTATGCAAAGCGAAGATCCAGTAAATAAGCAGTATGCGATACTGTGGCAGTGATCAACGTTGGCATGAAGAAGTGGGAGAAAAGAGTAACGAATCGAGATTACTAACAATTTAGACAGATTCATTATACAATGAGGAATGAATCAAAACTTACGTATCATTACAGTAGCTGTTGATGTTTGTGTCCAGCGTAGAACAATAGCTCAGAAACATTATTGTAATACCTTTTATGCTTTATTTAGAAAACTCTCATCTCGAATGGTTGACGCTAGTGGCGATGCAATATTAGCGGTGATTGGGATAGTGTTCACTGTACTAACGTTCATGGTATACCTACCGCAAATTGTTGAACTCATCCTGTTTCGACATACAGTAGGAGTTTCATTCTTTTCGGTATGGATCGCAAACATGAACGGATTCGCCGGTTGTTGGAACATTTGGATGTTAAATGCGTATGCACTGAAAATATGCCACAGAGATTCGTTAGATTGTACAAACAACATTTTAGCAGTACTTCAGATATCATTATCATGGTGGATGCCACTTATCACCTACGTTACATTTTTGTGTTGCTTTGTTGACGAACGAATTGTTCCAAATCCTCGTAAAAGATTAAAAGTATTACCACCAACTACCGACAAATGGAAATTACGACAATGGTGGCTAATCATCTTTTGGACGATCGTATACGCAATATTTATGATTGCCTTGTTCGCAATTTACATTCCACTCGCAATCAACTATGGAATCAAAGCAACTCCAACTCTTACATATGCGTATGTAGTAGGTTATATCAGCGCAGCTCTAAATGTAGTACAGTGGCTCCCACAAATTGTCACGACTATACGCAAAAAGAGCTCGGGTAGCTTGAGTGTATTAGGTGTACTTTTGATGACACCTGGAAACTTTGCTCAAGCTGGGTGGCTGATAGCTGCGAACCAAGATGTCACAACATGGATAACTTTAATGATAGCTGGGATGCAGATGATCACTCTATTCTTGTTACTGGTGTATTATGACATGATCTTACCACGGTTGCGAAAGCTAACAAGTAAGAAAGAGATCATACAAGAAGTAGAAATGGAAGAGATAGAGTACAATGGCTGCGATGATGAGTTTGCGATTCGGTCGTGCATCACAAAGATACCAACACCTATAAAACAGCTGGAAGAGACCAACATTTCAGAAGGTTGAAAATCAGTCGTTTTGGTATTAATTGTAGTTAGTCAACTGACGCTTTCGATCTTTTTGGAAACCCACTCCATTAGGGAGACGTTTGACATACAAGCAAAACCAAAAATATGTTCATTAGGCAGAACGTTTGAAAAATAACTATGAGTGCACAAGACCGTGTTGAAAAGCTGATACAAGATGTATCTAATGCTCGCGAAGAGCTTGTAACGAATCGCGCTAGAGCGAGAAAAAAAATAACAGATGAGTGGACAACAATTATACAATACGCACAAAAGAGAATGGCGGATATGCTGGAAGAAAACGATGTCACATATAACAGCAAAGGTAGCGACTATATTTTTGTATTAACTCGTATCGCAGCTATGAACTTGATATTCCAACTAGAATCCTTAGAGCAAGCACAGGAATCATTTGAAAAAGGACTGTCTATTGACAATGAACAACTTTTGGAACTTGAGGAACAAAATAAGGAATCGTGTAACGTAACAATGGATGTAAACATTAACACAAAAATGCTACTGCGCGGATTGTATCCACAGAAAGAGCACGTGACGTTTAGCCCACAATCGTTTGTATATAAGTATGAAGTAGAAGATAAAAGACGAAGAAGATAAAGAATCAGATACAAGTTCTGATGATTCTGAAGAAGATGAGGAATCTTCAGACTCTGAGTCAAGCGATGAAGAAGATTCTGATTCCGATGATAAGCTTAATGATAGAGCAAATGCTGCACAACAGTTCATGTTAGATTTACTTCGAAGGCAAGCAGAAGAGAATAAAAATTAATGTACAGCTTACTTGTTCGAATCCTTGGCATCAGCTAAACTTGTGCTAGCGTTCCTGTTCTGGTTTGTTACAAATCTGTCGATTGTCAAACATCGAAAAAACATCATGCCTGACTTCCCAACACTCAAAGACACCATTGAGAAACTCAAAACCAACAGTGGAACCAAGGTTGAAGGTTATCTCACAGTTACGTTGAAACAAGCATCTAATTTAATCGTCTGTGACGTAACTGGAAAATCAGACCCCTATGTTTACTTGGCCGTTGGTCCATCTCGCCAAGACTACTCAAAAATCTATCCAAAAACTGCAAAGAGTGAAATCAAAAAACAAACTCTGAACCCAGTGTACAACGAAACCTTTTCGCTCATAGTTCGCGATTTCCGTAACGACTACTTGCTCTTGGAAATGTGGGACTATGACAAACTCAG
>JAESGV010000200.1_pt1 | contig 34962 bp, 36 predicted proteins | sample 9269781 | NCBI WGS metagenome assembly JAESGV01 (sample SAMN15741586, study PRJNA653496) | algae metagenome | isolation source: Tildeniella torsiva UHER 1998/13D and co-occurring heterotrophs from... | place: Slovakia: Slovak Paradise National Park, Hrabusice, Kosice Region | collected 2000-01-01
CTCGTCTTGAAGGGACGCCCCAAGAAACTCGCCCTCATCGCCTGCGCCCGCCGGCTCATCACCATCCTCAACGCCATCCTGCTCAGCCGCACGCCCTGGACCACCGCCCCATGACCCGCTTGACCAACAAGACAGTCGCTCCGGTTTCCTTGGCTTCGTCGCGCCGAAGGCGCGCCTTCGGCGCGACGCATAAGCCGCGGCGCCCATTCGGGCGCTCGGACCGGTCAAGAGACCGGTCCGCTGGTATTACGCCTGCGGCATCCCTTCGGGGATCACCGTGGCGACCAGGCTGGAATCCAGCGCCTCATACTCGTGGTAGCCGATGGTGGCGTAGAGCTCGGCGCGGGTCTGCATGCGGTCCAGCATCTTCATGGTGCCGCCGTCGCGGTTGATGGCGGCGTAGAGGTCCTCCATCGCCTTGGCGGCGACGCGAAGATGGCTGACCGGCCAGATCACCATGGCATAGCCCAGCTCCTCGAACTCCTTCGCGGTGAAGAAGGGGGTGCGGCCGAATTCCGTCATGTTCGCCAGCAGCTTCACCCCCTGCATGCGGCGGGCAAACTCGGCGAACATGTCGCGGGTGACGAGGGCTTCCGGGAAGATCGCGTCCGCGCCGGCCTCCAGATACAGCTTGGCGCGCGCGACCGCGGCATCCATGCCCTCGCTCGCCACCGCATCGGTGCGGGCGATGATGTACAGGTGCTTGCGGGCCTTGCGGGCGGCGGCGACCTTGGCGGCCATGTCGCGGGCATCGGCCAGCTTCTTGTCGTTCAGATGGCCGCATTTCTTCGGCAGGAGCTGGTCTTCCAGATGCACGGCGCCGGCGCCGGCCTCCTCGAAAACCCGCACCATGTGCATGACGTTCAGCGCCTCCCCATAGCCCGTATCGCCATCCACCAGGATCGGCAGGCCGGAAGCGCGGGCGACCTGGCGGATGAAGAAGGCGACCTCGTCCACGGTGATCATGCCGAGGTCGGGCAGGCCCATGGTGGCGGACATGGCGGCGCCGGACATGTAGAGCGACTCGAAGCCGGCCTTCTTCGCCAGCAGCGCGGCGATGCCGAGATGCGCGCCCGGCATCTGCAGAATCTGCGGCCGGTCCAGCAGGGCGCGGAAGCGCACCCCCGCGGGGGCGTCGGGCAGGTCGTCGGCGATCACATAGGGCATGGCAGGCTCCTTCGGTCAGCGCCGCCACGACTAACAGGGTGGTCCGGAGGCGACTAGCCTTCCCCGATATCCTCCGCCCAGACCTCCGGTCTCTCCGCCTGGAAGCGCCGCATCAGCGCGACGCAATCCGGATCGTCCAGCACCGTCACCTCCACCCCGCGCGCGCGCAAAAAATCCTCATTGCCCGCGAAGCTGCGGTTTTCCCCGATCACAACTCGTGAAATGCCGAATTGCAGGATGGTGCCGCTGCACATCATGCAGGGGGTCAGGGTGGTGAACAGGGTGGTGCCGGCATAGCTCCGCAGGCGGCCGACCTGGCGCAGGCAGTCCATTTCCCCATGCGCGATCGGGTCGCCCTGCTGCACCCGCCGGTTCCGCCCCGCGCCCAGCACCCGCCCATCGGCGCCCACCAGCACCGCCCCCACCGGCACGCCGCCCTCATCGAAGCCTGTGCGCGCCTGTTCCAGCGCCAGGGCCATGAATTCGAGAAAATCCATCAGCCGGGCCGGAAGAAGATGAAGGTGATCAGCACGAACAGCGGCACCAGGAAGACCAGCGCCCAGCCGCAATAGGCGAAGAAGGACGGCATGCGGATACCGTTCTCCTCGACGATGGCCTTCACCATGAAGTTCGGCGCGTTGCCGATATAGGAATTGGCCCCCATGAACACCGCGCCGCAGGAAATCGCCGCCAGCGTCAGCGCGCCCTGCCCCATCAGCCGCAGCGGATCGCCGCCCGCCAGTTCGAAGAACACGATGTAGGTCGGCGCATTGTCCAGGAAGCTGGACAGCAACCCGGACATCCAGAAATACACCCAGGGAATCGGCGCCCCGTCCGGGCCGGAGGTCAGCGCCACGAGCCCCGCCGCCGCGCCATCCGCGCCCGCGCGCAGGATGGCCAGCACCGGCGCCATGCAGATGAAGATGGCCGCGAACAGCTTGGCGACTTCCAGGATGGCGCCCCAGGCGAAGCCGTTCGCCTCCCGCAATTCGCGCGTGGTGAAGGCCACGGAGATGCCGGTGATGACCAGGAACAGCAGGATGCCGAGCACCCGTTCCAGTTCCATCGCATGGCCCAGCACGCTGACGACACCGAGCTTCACATAGCCCATGCCGATCACGACCGCGACGGTGGCCACCACCATCCAGACATTCAGCCAGCCCTCGATGCCGACCGCTTGCTTTTCCACCACTGGCGCCACCGGCTTCTCCCGGTTCCAGGCCAGCGTATCCAGCACCCAGTACACCGCCAGCAGGATCACCGCGCAGGTGGCGAATTCGGCGAACAGATGCGTGGTCGGCCAGAAGAAGGACACGCCGCGCAGGAAGCCAAGATACAGCGGCGGGTCACCGACGGGGGAAAGGCTGCCGCCGATATTGGCCACCAGGAAGATGAAGAAGACGAAGGTATGGGTCTTGCGGGTCCGGAAGGCATTGGCCCGCAGCACCGGGCGGATCAGCAGCATCGCCGCGCCGGTGGTGCCCATCAGGCTGGCCAGGATGGTGCCGATGGCCAGCAGCGCGGTGTTCACTGCGGGCGTCCCGACCAGCGACCCCTTCAGCAGCACCCCGCCGCCGGCGGTGTAGAGCGCCAGCAGCAGCGCGATGAAGGGAATGTATTCCAGCACCATCACATGGGTCAGCTCGTACCAGGCGGCATCGAAGCCGAAGGTCGCGGCGAAGGGCAGCAGGAACAGCGCGCCCCAGAGGGCGGCGATCTTGCCGTAGTGGTGGTGCCACAGATGCGCGGCGACCAGCGGCATCAGGGCGATGGACAGCAGGATGCCGACGAAGGGAATGCCCCAGCCCAGCGAAAGCTGGGCCCCCGGCACGCCCGCGGCCAAGGCCGGGCCGGATGCCACCATCAGCCCGGCCGCCAGGGCCAGGCGAAGCGCCCGCATCGCCGTCATCCAGAACCTCTCATTCGATGCCATCCCAGCCCAATCCCTTAATCCCTCCCCGCCCCGCCGTCACGATGGCGTGGCCCCGGCCGTGCCCGGCAGGGTGGATTCCACCGCGATGGCGGCTTCGGCAACGCCCGCCCTTTCCGCGAGGCCCGGCCCGGCCTACCTTCCGCCCCGACAAAGCGGAGATCCCCTGCATGGAAATGACCGGCGAACGGCGCATCGGCGCTCCCCGCGAGAAGGTCTGGGAGGCGTTGAACGACCCGGCCGTGCTCCAGGCCGCGATTCCGGGCTGCGAAAGCGTGGAACGGATCGGCGACGACCAGTTCCAGGCCAAGGTCTCGATGAAGCTCGGCCCGATGTCGGCCAAGTTCGGCGGCAAGGTGCTGCTGTCCAACATCGTCCCCCCGGCCTCCTACACCATTTCGGGCGAGGGCCAGGGCGGCGCCATGGGCTTCGCCAAGGGCGGCGCGGATGTGGCGCTGGAGGAGCTTGGGCCGTCCGACACGCTGCTGAAGTACAATGTGAAGGCGCAGGTCGGCGGCAAGATGGCGCAGCTCGGCGCGCGGCTGATCGACAGCACCGCCAAGTCCATGGCCGACCAGTTCTTCGATCGCTTTGCCGCGCAGTTGCAGCCGGCCGAGCCGGTGGCGGTCGCCGGCACCGATACCGAATACCTGGCCGAGACCAGCGACGCCGCGCCGATCACCCAGCATGGCGCGGATGGCATCTCCCCCGGCGGCCCCGTGCAGCGGCCGAACCCGGCGCCGGCCGAGATGCCGCTGCCGCTGCGCCTGCTGACCCAGGACTTCATGGGCTTCCCGGCCCAGGTCTGGATCGGCGGCGGCGCCTTCCTCGTCGTGCTCGCGATCATCTTCCTGCTGTGAGCATGCCCGCGGACGTGCCGGCCACGCAGCGCCTGCTGGCGGAAGGCGGCTATGTCGCCGACCGCCAGCTCGCCACCACGGTCCACCTGGCGCTGCGCATGGGCCGGCCGCTGTTCCTGGAAGGCGAGCCCGGCACCGGCAAGACGGAAATCGCCAAGGTCCTGGCCGCCCAGCTGCCGCGCCGGCTGGTGCGGCTGCAATGCTATGACGGCATGGACCTCGCCTCCGCCGCCTATGAGTGGAACCACGCCCGGCAGCTGATGGCGATCCGCCTGGCGGAAGCCAGCGGCGAGGCCGGTGACCGCGCCGCGCTGGAGGCCGGCATCTATGACCGCCGCTTCCTGCAGGCCCGCCCGTTGCTGGACGCGCTGGAAGGCGCGCCGGCCGTGCTGCTGATCGACGAGCTGGACCGCGCCGACGAGCCCTTCGAGGCGTTCCTTCTCGAAATCCTGGCTGATTTCCAGATCAGCATCCCGGAACTCGGCCCGGTGAAGGCGGCGACGCCCCCCGTGGTCATCATCACCAGCAACCGGACGCGGGAGGTGCATGACGCCATCCGCCGCCGCTGCCTGTATCACTGGGTGGACTACCCCGACGCCGCCCGCGAACGCGCCATCCTGAAGCTGCGCGCCCCGCAGGTGAGCGAGGCGCTCTCGGCGCAGGTGGTGTCCTTCGTCCAGGCGGTGCGCAATGCCGACACCTTCAAGCCACCCGGCGTCGCCGAGACCATCGACTGGGCCGCGGCCCTCTCGGCCCTCGATGCGCGGGAGCTGGAGCCGGCCCTGGTGGATGAAACCCTGGGCGCCCTGCTGAAATACCAGGACGACATTGCCAAGATCCGCGGCGCCGAAGCGGCGCGGCTGGTGGCCGAGGCCAAGGGGGCGACGGCGGCGTGATCCCCCCCAAGGCGGCGCTCGCCCTGCCGCCGGCGGGTCCGGGCGGCGCGCTGGCGGGCAATCTGCTCGCCTTCGGGCGCCTGCTGCGCCGGGCCGGGGTGCCGGTCGGGCCGACCGAGATGCTGGCCGGCGCCGCGGCGCTGACCGAGATCGACCTAGGCACGCGTGGCGAGGTGCATGCGGCGCTGCGCGCCACCATGGTCCATCGCCACGAGCATTTCTTCATTTTCGACCAGGCCTTCGGGATGTTCTGGCGCGACCCCGAAGCCGCGCGCCACGCCTCCGCCATGGCGACGATGGAGGGGATGCAGGAGCAGCAGAAGCCGCCGCCCGCCGCCCGACGCCTGGCGGAAGCCATGCAGGGCGACCGCCCGAAGCCACCGAAACCCGCCGAGGAACCGCCCGAGGAACGCGTCGACATGACCTTCACGGTCAGCGAGCGCGAACGCCTCCAGAGCATGGATTTCGAGGCGATGTCGGCCGCCGAGCTGGCCGCCGCCAAGCGCGAGATTTCCCAGCTCGTGCTGCCGCTGGATGCCCGCCCGACCCGCCGCTTCCGCGCCGATCCCGGCGGCCCCTTCACCGATCTGCGCGCCACCGTCCGGGACAGCCTGCGCACGGGTGGCGAAATCCTGGACATTTCCCGCCGTCGCCGCGTGGTGCGTCCGCCGCCGCTGGTGGCGCTGTGCGACATCTCGGGCTCCATGGCCCGCTATGCGCAGATCCTGATCCACTTCCTGCATGCGGTGGCGAATGACCGGGACCGGGTGCACAGCTTCCTGTTCGGCACCCGCCTGACCAATATCACCCGCCCGCTGCGCCATCGCGATGCGGAGGTGGCCTTCGAGGCCGTGGCCAAGGCGGTGCCGGACTGGTCCGGCGGCACGCGCATCGGCGATTCGCTCGATCTGTTCAACCGGCTCTGGTCGCGCCGCGTGCTCGGCCAGGGCGCCGTGGTGCTGCTCATCACCGATGGGCTGGACCGGGAGGGCGCGCGCGGCCTGTCGGAAGCGACCGAACGCCTCCAGAAAAGCTGCCGCCGGCTGATCTGGCTGAACCCGCTGTTGCGTTACGCCGCCTTCCAGCCCAAATCGCAGGGTATCCGGGCGATGCTGCCCTATGTGGACGAATTTCGCCCGGTCCATAATCTGGCTAGCCTGCGCGAATTGGTCTCCGCTTTGTCGGGACCCCAAGCCGGGCGGATGAGGAGCGCGGCATGAGCGCTGATTCGGAAGACATTCTGGCGACGGCCGCTGCCTGGCGCGCGGCCGGGGAGGATGTGGCCATCGCCACGGTGGTGGAGACTTGGGGGTCCTCCCCACGCCCCGCCGGGTCGCGGCTGGTGGTGACGGCCTCGGGCCGCATGGAGGGCAGCGTCTCCGGCGGCTGCATCGAGGGGGCCGTCGCCGATGCGGCGCGGCAGACCATGCAGTCCGGCGTGCCGCAGCTTCTGGATTTCGGCATCTCGGACGACCGAGCCTGGGAAGTCGGGCTGGCCTGTGGCGGCAAGCTCAAGGTCTTCGTCGAGAAGCTCGGATGACCCCGGACCTTCTCTCCCGCCTCGCCGCCGCCCGCGAGGCGAAGCGCCCCGTCGCCCTGCTGACCCGCCTGCCGGATGGCGCGCAGATGCTGCACCCCGGGGATGCGGTGCCGGAGGCGCTGGCCACGGAAGCGGAGGCCGCGCTGCGCGCCGATGCGGCGCGCAATGTGACGCTCGGCGCGGAAAGCTGGTTCATCCAGCCGCAGAACCCGCCGCTGCGGCTGATCGTGGTCGGCGCCGTGCATATCGCCCAGGCGCTGGTGCCGATGGCGGCCCGGCTCGGCTATGCCGTCACCGTCATCGATCCGCGCCGCGCCTTCGCCACGGAGGAACGGCTGGGGGCGGAGGTCGCCATTTCCGGCGACTGGCCGGATGAGGCGATGACGGCCCTCGCCCCGGATACCCGCACCGCCGTGGTCACCCTGACCCATGACCCCAAGCTGGACGACCCGGCGCTGGAAGTCGCCCTGCGCAGCCCCGCCTTCTACATCGGCTGCCTCGGCAGCCGCCGCACCCATGCCAAGCGGCTCGACCGCCTGCGCGAGGCCGGGCTGGGCGAAGCGGAGCTTGCAAAAATCCATGCGCCCGTGGGACTCGATATCGGCGCGGTGACGGCGCCGGAAATCGCCGTCTCCATCCTCGCCCAGATCGTATCATCCCGCCGCGGGCCAAAATCGGAAAAGAAATGAACTTCGGACCCACCCCGCTGGAGGAGGCGCGCGGCGCCATCCTCGCCCATACCGTTCGACTGACGGGCAAGGTCCTCAAGAAGGGCACGGTGCTGGACGAGGCGGCGATCGCCGCGCTGCGGGAGGCCGGGCGGCGCGATGTCATCACCGCCCGCCTCGATTCCGGCGATGTGCCGGAGGATGAGGCGGCGGACCGCATCGCCGATGCGCTGATGGCGCCGCTGATCGCCCGTTCCCGCGCCGCCACCGGGCGGGTGAACCTCTTCGCCGAGAGCCCCGGCCTGTTCTCCCTCGACGCCGCGCTGATCGAGCGCATCAATGCGGTGGATGAAAGCGTCACCATCGCCACGCTGCCCAATCACAGCGTCGTCGAGACGAAGGAGATGCTGGCCACCATCAAGATCATCCCCTTCGCGGTGCCCGGCCGGGTGCTGGCGGTGGTGGAGGCGATTGCCCGAGGCCGCCGTGGCGGCCCGGCGCTCGCGGTGCAGCCCTTCCAGCCGCTCAGCGTCGGGCTGGTGCTGACGGAACTGCCCGGCATCAAGGAAAGCGTCATGGAAGGCGCGGTGGAGGCGACCGAGACCCGCATCCGCGCCCTGCTCGGCACCATGCTGCCGGTGGAACGCGTGCGGCATGAGGAAGGGCCGGTGGCGGATGCGCTGAGCCGCCTCAAGCGCGCCGGGGCGGAGCTGCTGCTGATCGCCGGCGCCTCCGCCGTGGTCGACCGCCGCGATGTCGGCCCCGCCGCGATCATCCGCGCCGGCGGCACGATCGAGCATTTCGGCATGCCGGTGGACCCGGGCAACCTGATCTGCCTCGGCCGTGTCGGGGACGTGCCGGCCATGGTTCTGCCCGGCTGCGCCCGCAGCCCGAAGCTGAACGGCTTCGACTGGGTGCTCGCCCGCATCTTCGCCGGCCGGAAGGTCACGGCGCGGGAGGTGATGGGCATGGGCGTTGGCGGGCTGCTGAAGGAAATCGAGCAGCGCCCCCTGCCCCGCGCCGAGGCACCACGCACCCCGCCGCTGAACAGCGCGCCGCGCCGCGCCCGCAATGTCTGCGCCCTGGTGCTGGCCGCCGGCCGGTCCCGCCGCATGGCGCCGCTGAACAAGCTGCTGGTGCCGGACAGCAAGGGCGTGCCGATGATTCTGCGCGTTGTCGACAATGTCCTGGCCTCGCACGCCTCGCCGGTCATCGTCGTGACGGGGCATGAGCGGGAACGTGTGGAGGAGGCGCTGGCTGGCCGGCCGGTGCTCTTTGCCCATGCGGAAAACTACGCCGATGGTCTCTCCGCCTCGCTCAAGGCCGGGCTGGCGGCGGTGCCGGAGGAGGCGGAGGGCATCATGGTCTGCCTCGGCGACATGCCCCTGGTCAGCGCCGCCATGTTCGACCGGCTGCTCTCCGCCTTCGATCCGGAGGAAAGCCGCGCCATCGTGCAGCCGACCTTCCGCGGCAAGCAGGGCAACCCGATGCTGTGGTCGCGCGAATTCCTGCCGCAGATGCTGGCGCTGACCGGCGACATCGGCGCCCGCCACCTGGCCGCCCAGCATGCCGACCGCATGGTGGAGGTGGAGATGGCGAGCGACGCCGTGCTGCGCGACTTCGACACGACGGAGAGCCTGAAGGGCCTGCCGGAAATCACCGGCAAGCGCTGAGACGAGGCTTACATCGCCGCCCGCACCATGGCGCTGTCCACATACTGCGTCATGCTGGCGATCTTGCCGTCACGCAGCACATAGAGATGCGCGAAGGTGGCCCGCATCGCCCGGCCCGTGGCGCGGTAGGTGCCGGAATAGACCCCGAAGGCGGCGACGCGGTCGCCGTCCTCCAGGAAGGTATGGACCTCGGCGCGATAGCCGATCCATTCGCTGCCCAGCCGGCGGAACACGCCGGCCAGGATCGCCTCCGGGCCGGTATAGGTGCCGGCATAGGGAAAGCCCTCCGCCTCCGTCCATGTGGCATCCGGGGCGAGGGCCGCGAGCAGGTTGCGGCCGTTCTCCTCCGAGCTGCCCTCATAGGTCGCGCGGACCAGGTCGAGGTTGGCGGACATGCTCAGCCCCACGGAATCTCGCCTTTGGCGACCCGTGCGCCGATGTCGATCGCGACTTCCATGCCGAGACCCGGGAAGCGCGCCTTCATCGCCGCGTTCAGCGCCGCGCCATTGGCGGCCTTCGCCAGCTCCTCCTCGAAGGCCGTGAGATAGGCCAGCGTATGCGTCACGGCCGAGACATCCATGGCCGCCGCCGGCGTCATATGGCCGGGCACGACCACGGCCGGGCGCCGCGCCGCGATCCGCTCGAGGTTCGCCCGCCAGGCCGCGCGCAGCGCCGGCGTCTGGGTATCGGCGGTCCAGACATGCACGCCGGCGAAGACCAGCACGCCGCCGACCACCGCCCGCATCTCCGGCACCCAGAGATAGCGGCGGTTTTCCATGCCCTCGGCGGCCACGATCTCGATCGCCGCGCCATCCACCCGCAGCGTGGTGCCGGTGAAGGGCGCGGGCATCACCACATCGGCCAGGGCGGCCGGGCCGTTGTCGCGCAGTTGCGGGCCCCAGGTGGCGAGCTTCTTCTCCACATTGCCCTGGATCGCCGCGATAGTCTCGGGCGCGGCCAGGATGCGGGCCTCAGGGAAGGCCTCGCGGAGCGGGGCCAGGCCGAAGTAGTAGTCGGGGTCGCTCTGGCTGACATAGATGGTGGTCAGGCGGCGGCCGGTGGCGCGCACCGCTTCCACGGCGGCGCGGCCATCGGACAGGGTGAAGCCGCCATCGACCAGCACGGCCTCCGTCGCGCCGGAGATCAGCACGGGCGCGCGGAAGAAGCCGGTGGGGCCGGCCGGGAGGGCGCGGAGCGTCAGGCCGGCGGCCTGCGCGGGCGTGGCGGCGGCGGCGGCGGCGGCGGCGAGGGAAGCGGTCATCAGCAGTCTCCGGGTGGTCATGGGTGGGTCTCCTTGGAGGGGGGTGATCAGGCGGCGGCCAGGCTTTCGAGCAGGGCATCCGCCCCGCCGAACAGTAGGCTCGCCGGCATCAGGCGGCGGTCGGCGCCACGGCCGACGACCAGCGCGGGCACGCCCTGCGCGCCCATCGCCTGCATCAGCGCCTGGCTCTCGGCGGTGCGGCGGCGCATCGCATCCAGCAGCGCGGCATCCGGCGCGGCCAGGCGGGCGGCCGCTTCCGGCAGGTCCAGCGCGGCCAGAAGGCGGGTGAGCACCGAAACATCGGTGATATCGGCGGCGTCCACGTAGCGGGCCCGCTGGATCGCCTTCAGCGCGGCGCGCTCGTGCCCCGGTGCCGCCTCCGCCACGGCGGTCAGCGCCAGGGTCGCGGGGCCGGAATCGAAGGGGCGTGCGGCATCACCCAGCACCTGGCGGCGATAGGCGTCGCTGAAGGGCTGGCCGGTCAGGCGCGCGATGCGCTGGTCGTTGGACCAGGCATGGGCGGCCATGCCCGCATCCATCGGCCGGGCGCCGGGGCCCGAGAACAGGCCGGTCGGCGCCATGGTCAGCGCCACGTCCGGCAGTGCGGCCAGCCGGTCCAGTAGCGGGCTCGCGCCGTAGCACCAGCCGCAGAGCGGATCGTGGAGGTAGGTGATGGAGATCGAGGCGGTCATATCGGTGCTCCTGCCCGCTCCAGATGACATGCGGGCACTGGCGCGATAAGGCCGACAGATCGGACATACCGTATGGTTTAGATTGACAATCCCAGCGCGGCTCGGCCTGTTGCCGGGGATGAACCTGAACCGCCTCGCCTATTTCGCCGCCGTCGTGGACACCGGGTCCTTCACCCGTGCCGCCGCGCGCCTCGGCATCAGCAAGGCGGTGGTCAGCCAGCAGGTGCAGCTGCTGGAACGCGAAACCGGCACCACCCTGCTGGTCCGCACCACCCGCCGCGTGAACCCGACCGAGGCCGGCCGCCTGTTCCATGCCCGCTGCACCCTGCTGCTGCGGGAGGCCGAGGATGCCTATGACGAGCTGGCCCAGGCGGTGGCGGAGCCCACCGGCACGCTGCGGGTGACGGCGCCCAACGACTATGGCGTGGCGCGGCTGGTGCCGGTGGTCACCGCCTATCTGGCGCGCCACCCCGCGATGCGGGTGGAGCTGACGCTGGGGGATGCGACGGTAGACCTGGTCTCCGGCGCGCTGGACCTCGCCATCCGAGTCGGCTGGCTTACCGATTCCAGCCTGCAGGCGCGGCGGATCGGCGGTTTCCGGCAGCTTCTGGTGGCCAGCCCTGCCTTCGCGGAGGGCATCGCCTCGCTGCAGGCGCCGGAGGATCTGCCTCGCCTCCCCTTCATCGCCCATGCCGCGCTGCGCGACCCGCTGGTCTGGCATTTCGCGCGCGGGGCGCTGGACCGCCGGACGGTTCGGCTCGAGGCCGCGCTGGCGATCGACACCACGCCGGGCGTGCTGGCGGCGGTGCAGGCCGGGGCCGGGCTGGCGGCGCTGCCGGATTTCCTGGTGGCGGCGCCGCTGGCCGCGGGGCAGCTGGTGCGCGCCCTGCCGGCCTGGGACCTGCCCTCGGGCGGCATCCACGCCGTGCTGCCGGCCGCCCGCTTTCGGCCCGCCAAGGTCACCAGCTTCCTGGCGATGCTGATCGAGGCCGAGCGGCGCGCTGGCTGACCCTCAGCTGGTGGCGAAGCCCACCAGCTCCGCCGCCAGGCGATCCGGGTCGCTGACGATCAGCCCATGCGGCGCGCCTGGCCGGATCAGAAGCCGCGCCCCCGGCACCAGCGCCGCGGTCGGGCGGCCGGTGAGGTCGATCGGGCAGGTCTCATCCGCATCGCCCTGGATGACCAGCACCGGCAGGTCCAGCGCGCGCAACTCGGCGCGGAAATCGGTTTCCGTCAGGCTGCGATGGAAGCCCAGCAGGAAGGGCAGGCTGGCCTGCCGCGCCAGGCCGCAGATCCAGCCGAGCATGGCGTCCGAGGGTTTCGGGCCACCAAAGGCCCGCGCATTGCGTTCGAGCCATAGCGGAAAATCCTGCCGCAGCTCATCCCGCAGCGCCGCCAGCGCCGCTTCCGGTATGCCGCCCGGATTGTCCGGCCGCTGCACCAGCAAAGGCGTGGTCGGGCCGAGCAACGCCAGCCGCGCGACCCGGCCGCTGCCATGGCGGGTCAGGTAGCGCACGGCCTCCCCCGCCGCGCCGGACATGGCGACGAGGGTGACGTCGCGCAGGTCGAGCGCGGCCAGCACATCGGCCAGGTCGTCCGCCAGGGTGTCATAGTCCCAGCCACGGCCGGGGTCTTCGGATCGGCCGTGGCCACGCCGGTCATAGGCGACGGCGCGCAGCCCGGCCGCCGCCATGGCCTGCATCTGCTGGAACCAGCTGTCGCTCGGCAGGGACCAGCTCGCCAGGAACAGCACCGGCGCGCCCTGGCCGGTCTTGCGGTGGAACAGGCCCACCCCATCCCGCGTGCGGATCATGCCGGCACCGCCGGCCCGCGCAGCGCCAGGGCCTGGAGCGCGGTGAAGCCCGCCGCGACGGTGGCCTGGGCCAGCACGAAGGCGATGCCCAACCCAGTCGGCAGCAGCCCGAAGGCCCCCGCCGCCAGGAGCAGGCTGTCCAGCACCCACATCGCATTGACCCCGATGACGGCGAGTACCGCGCCCCGTGCGGGCCGGGCGCGGCGACCGACCATGGCGAGCAGGCCGGCCCAGGGCAGCAGGAACAGCCCGGCGCCGCGCAGCAGCGCCTCCGGCAGGCCCAGCGGCGCGGCCAGAACGCCGGCACCGGCCAGCAGCACCAGGCCGGAGGCGCCGCAGGCCGCGGCATCGCCGAGCAGCGCCAGCTTCAACATGCGAGGATTCGACATCGAGGGTTCCTTTCCTGACTTCCGACACCCCCACCCAACACCAGAGCGGCGCCACCACGCGATAACCTCGGAGGTCATGGGAAGCCGGCGCACGGCGCGGCTAGGATGCGGCCCATGTCCACCTCCCATCCCCCAATCGGCGCCCTGCTGCGCGACTGGCGCCAGCGCCGCCGCCGCAGCCAGCTCGACCTTGCCCTGGATGCCGACATCTCGACCCGGCATCTGAGCTATGTCGAATCCGGCCGCGCCCGGCCGAGCCGGGAGATGGTGCTGCGCCTCGCCACGCAGCTCGACGTGCCGCTGCGCGCCCGCAACACCCTGCTGCTCGCCGCCGGCTATGCCCCCGCCTACCGGGAGGATGCGGCGATGGGCGAGGTGCGGGAGGCGGTGCAGATGATCCTGGACGCCCAGGCGCCCAACCCGGCGCTGGCGGTGGACCGCCATTGGCATCTGGTGGCGGCCAATGCGGTGGTGCCGAAGCTTCTGACGGGCCTCGCCGATCCGGGCCTGCTGGCACAGCCGGTGAATGTGCTGCGCCTCAGCCTGCATCCCGCCGGGCTGGCGCCCCGCATCGGCAATTTTTTCGAGTGGCGCGCCCATGTGCTGGAGCGGCTGCACCGGCAGGTGGAGGCCAGCGGCGACGCGGTGCTGGCCGAATTGCTGGCGGAACTCCGCGCCCTGCCCGCCCCGGCGCAGGCAGCGCCGACCACGCCGGGGCTGGCGCCCGGCGGGGTGGTTGTGCCGCTGCTGCTGGACAGCCCCGCCGGGCGGCTCGCCTTGCTCTCCACCACCACGGTCTTCGGCACGCCGGTGGAGGTGACCCTTTCCGAACTGGCGATCGAGGCCTTCTACCCGGCGGATGCCGCGACGGCGGAGCGCCTGCGCGCCCTAGCCTAGCGCCGCCTGCACCCAGCGCGCCGTGCCCAGCAGCGCCGGGTCCTCCGCGATGCGCCCCACAAGCTGCACGCCCAGCGGCAGGCCACCCGGCCCGGTGCCCGCCGGGATGGTGACGTTCGGCCCGTAGAGCAGGGTCCAGAGCAGGTTGAAGGTTGCCTCCCCGGTATGGTGCAGACCCTCGGGCGCCTCGCCGGGGGCGGAGGGCGTCAGCACCGCGTCGAAACCCGCGGTCCAGTCCAGGAAGGCGGCGCGGGCGGCCATGCCGGCGCGGCGCGCCTCGCCCAGCTTCGCCGGCGGGAAGCCGCCGGCCCAGTCCAGCCGGTCGAGCAGCACGGCGGAGATCTGCGGCCGCGCCTCGGCATATTCCCAGGCGAGGCCCTGGCGGGTTTCCATGTTCATCATGAAGGGGTGCAGCTCCGCCGCCAGCAGCAAGGCGGGCGGCAGCGGGGCCTCCACCACCTCGGCACCGGCCTTGCGCGCGGCCTCCGCCACGCGATGCAGCAGCGCCACCGTCTCCGGCTTCGCGGCCTCCGGCGCCTGGCCCAGGCTGAGCAGCAGGCGCGGCGGGCGGTCGCGCTTCGCCTCGGGGTCCGGATAGTCGCGGCCGGTCATGGCGCCCATGGCCAGCGCGCAATCCGCCACGCTTCGGGCCATGATACCAATGGTATCAAGGCTTTCGGAACACACCTTCATGCCGCCTCTGTGGAAGGTGCCGTAGGTCGGCTTGAAGCCGACCACGCCACAAAACGCCGCCGGCCGCACGATGCTGCCCGCCGTCTGCGTGCCGAAGGCCAGCGGCGCCATGAAATCCGCCACGGCGGCGGCGGAGCCGGAGGAGGAACCGCCCGGCGTATGCGCCGGGTTGTGCGGATTGGCGGTGGCGCCGGGATGGCGGGTGGCGAATTCCGTGGTCACGGTCTTGCCCATCACCACGCCACCCGCCGCCTTGGCCGCGGCGACCGCCGCCGAATCGCCGCGCGGCCGGTGCCCGGCCCAGATCGGCGAGCCATAGCCGGTCGGCGCCTCCGCCGTGTCCAGCACGTCCTTCACCGCGAAGGGCAGGCCCTGCAGCGCGCCGGGCTTCGCGCGGGCGGCGGCACGGCGCGCGGCGGCGGGGTCCAGATGGACGAAGGCGCGCACCACCGGCTCGCGCTCCGCGGCGCGGGCCAGGCAGGCCTCCATCAGGTCGGTGGCGGAAAGCCGGCCGGCGGCGATGGCGCGGGCGGCTTCGGTGGCGGTCATGCGATTGGGATCGGTCATGCCGCCATCACGCCACGGCCGGGCGGGTTTGCGAAGATGCGGGATGGCAGGCCGGCGCCGCGATGCCACATTGCGGCAATGCCCACCTCTTCGATCCAATTGGCCGAGGCGCCCGATGGCGGCCTGACCTACGCCGTGCCGCTCGCCCCCGAGGCCCTGCCCGCCGTGACACCGGATGCGCTGCTCGGCGCCTGGGATGCGGCGCGTGCCCATGCCCATGCCGGGCGCTGGGGCCCGACCCGCACCCTGCTGTTCCGCCGGCCGGATGGCAGCGCCACGGTGCTGTCCATCGCCGATCGCGATGCCCGGTCCTGGGCCGAGGCGGTGGACCGCCGCGCCGACCTCGCCACCCTGCCCGGCCTGGCGCTGTGCCTGCGGCTGCTGGCCCTGGTCGAGGTGATGGCGCGCAGCGGCTGGATGGCCGGGCTGTTCGCCGTGACGGCGGAGGGGGTGGAGCTGCATCCCTCCCTGCTGCGCGCCGCCGCGGCCATGCCACTCGATGCCGGGGCGAGGTTCGACGCGGAGCAACTTCGCGGGCTATTGTCGCGCGGCCTGCCCGGCTCCCGCGTCCCGGCCTGACGCGCCGACCCCGAAAGTCCCGACCATGTCCCCGATCCGCCTGCCCGCCCGCCCCGCCCTGCTGCTGCCCACCCTGCTGCTGCTGGGGGCCTGCACCCTGCCTTTGCCGCAGCCGATCAGCGCCCCGTCGCCGGTGCCGGCCGGCCAGCGCGACGCGGCCTATGACGCCTGCCGCGCGGAGGCGACCCGGGTGGTGCAGTACCGGGAGCGTGGCCAGTTGATGCGCACGGATGAGACCGAATCGAGTCGCGGCGTGTCCGGCACCACGCCCTTCAGCCGGCTGGAGGCCGATCGCGGCGCCTCCCAGATCGATCGCGACCGGCTGATCGCCGAATGCCTGCGTGGGCCGGCCACGGCCCCTGTTCCTGGCCCGGCCCCCGCCCGGACCCGCTGAGCGGGCGTGGCCTCCTCCGGCGCGCTGGCGCGCGCCCTTTCCACCCGGGATTCGCGGCTGTTCTTCTCCGGCTCCATGGTCGCCTGGACCGGGCTGTGGATGCAGCGCATCGCCGTGTCCTGGCTCGCCTGGGAACTGACCGGCAGCGCCTTCTGGGTGGGCATGGTCGCCTTCTGCGACCTGGCGCCGGCGGTGTTCATCAGCCCGCTCGCCGGCGCGATGGCGGACCGGGTGGACCGGGTGAAGCTGGCGATGTGGACGCAGGTGGCGATCGCCCTGCAATCCGCGCTGGTCGCCGGCATCACCTTCAGCGGCCATATGACCATCACCATCCTGCTGGTGCTGGAGGTGATCGGCGGCGTCGCCGCCAGCTTCGCCCAGCCGGCGCGGCAGACGCTGATGCCCGGCATCGTGGCCCGCGCCGACCTGCCCGCCGCGGTGGCCGCCAATTCGCTCTGCTTCGCTACCGCCCGCTTCATCGGCCCGGCCATCGCCGGCCCGGTGATCGCCATATGGGGCGTGGTGCCGGCCATCGCCGGCAATGCGGTCGGCTATGTCTTCGCCTGCATCTCGATCTGGCTGCTGCGGGTCGACCCCAAGGAACGCCAGGGCCACCCGGCCTCAAAGAGCCTGTTCGGGGAGGTGGTGGAGGGGCTGCGCTATGCCGCGCGCCATCCTGGCCTCGGCCCCATCCTGTTGTACGCCGCGCTCGGCGCGCTGCTGCTGCGCGGGGTGCAGGAGATTTTGCCGCCCTTCGTGGAACGCCTGTTCGGGCGCGGTGCCGAGAGCCTGGCGATACTGACCGCCTGTTTCGGCGTGGGCGCGCTCTGCGCCGGGCTCTGGGTGGCCTCCCGCGGCCGGCTGGAGGGGACGACGCGGCTCGCGGTCTTCGCCGGGCTGGCGCAGGCCGTCGCCACGGTGGGCTTCGTCGCCACCAGCTTCTTCCCATTCGGCATGCTCTGCGCCGCGCTGATCGGCGGCTTCGCCTCGATCCATGGGATCAGCGTGCAGACCCTGATCCAGAGCGCGACGGACACGACCTATCGCGGCCGCATGCTGAGCCTCTGGGGCCTCATCACCCGGGCCTTCCCAGCCTTGGGCGCGCTGTCGCTGGGCGCGGCGGGGGAATTCTTCGGGCTGCAATGGCCGACCCTGGTGGCGGTGGCGCTGTTCCTGGGGGTCTTCGCCTGGGGCGTGACGCGGCTTAAGCGCATGGAAGCGGAACTCGAATCACCACCACCACCCCCTTTGGGAGACGACAGATGTTGAACGCCGCGATCGTGGGCATGGGGCGCTGGGGCCAGGTGCTGGTGAACAGCGTGCAGGGCCAAGGGCAGCCCAAGCAGGGCGCGCCGCTGCGCTTCGTCGCCGGCAGCACCCGCAGCCCGGACAAGGCGCGCGACTGGGCCGCGCAGCAGGGCATCCGCATCCTGCCGGATTTCGCCGCCGTGCTGGCGGACCGGGATGTGCAGGCCGTCGTGCTGGCCACCCCGCATGCCCAGCATGCCGAGCAGGTGATCGCCGCCGCGCGCGCCGGCAAGCATGTGTTCGTGGAGAAGCCCTTCACCCTGGACCGCGCCAGCGCCGCCGCCGCCGTGGCCGCCTGCGAGACGGCCGGCGTGGTGATGGCGCTGGGCCACAACCGACGCTTCCTGCCCTCCACCGCGCTGATGAAGGCGATGCTGGCGGATGGCTCGCTGGGGACGCTGCTGCATGTGGAGGGCCATTTCAGCGGCCCCGGCGCGCGCGCCTACCAGCCCGGCATGTGGCGCGCGGACCGGGCGGAAAGCCCGCTCGGCGGCATGGGCGGCATGGGCATCCATATGATCGACATGATCATCCACCTGGCCGGCCGCCTCCGGCAGGTGACGGTGCATAGCCACGCCCAGGTCAGCCAGACCATCGACGACACCACCGCGATGCTCGGGCTGCTGGAATCCGGCGCCACGGTGAACTTCGCCACCCTGTCGCTCAGCCCCAGCTTCTGGCGGGTGGCCCTGTTCGGCACGGAGGGTATCCTGCAAATGCAGGGGCTTGAGACCCTTTCCTACACCCCGCGCGAAGGCGAGGGCTGGGTCAAGACCTTCCCCAAGACGGATATCGAGGCGGCCGAGCTGGCCGCCTTCGCCGCCGCGGTCGCCGGCGGCCCGGCCTATCCGCTGCCGGTGGCGGAGGCGATCCATGGTGTCGCGGTGTTCGAGGCGATGATCGGCGCGGCGGCCTCCGGCAGCAGCTACGCCGTGGTGGCGTAGCGGCGGGTCCGGGCGCTATCCTGCCGGCATGACGACCCTTCGCCGCAGCCTGCTGACCTGCCTGCCCGTCGCCGGGGCGCTGACACCCCTGGCGGCACGCGCCTTCCGCCTGGAAGCGCCCTCGGCCGAGGCCATGGCCGATTACGGCGCCGGCTGCCCGGCGACCGACAGCCACGCCGCCTTGCAGGCGGAGGTGGAGAAGCTGCTGGAAGGGCGGCCGCTGCCCCCCGCCCTGGCCCCGCAGCTCGCCCGGCTGGCGCGCTGCCCCTTCTGTGGCTGCGCCGTGACGGGCGCGGCCGATCATGGCGAGGACCGGCCTCAGCCCGAGGGCTGATCCCGCCAATAGCGCACCACCGCGCGGCCCTTCATTTCCTCGGCAAGGCGCCGGGCCAGATGCTGGCCCTCCCTTTCGAAAGCCGCCTCGGCCTCTGGCGTGGCGAAGCCTGACCGCGCCGGGTCCTGGTCCCGCAGCGTCGCGTCATGGGTGGCGGCCCAGGCCTTGAGAGCATCGACCAGCGCCGGGCTCAACCCCAGTGTCGCCGGGTCGATATTCCCGACCGGCCCCGCATCCCACCACAATGGCCAGCAATGATAGTCGGCCATGACCCTTATCCGCATGGCGCCTCACCTTGCCGCCCGTGCCGACCAAGCTTAGGAAAAGCGCGCCAACCCCACCCTCGAGGAGAACCGCTCATGTCCAAGATCACCCGCCAGGGCAGCAACCCCATCCTGTCCTCCTCGGTGGAGTACCACAACTTCGTCTACCTGGCCGGCATGACCGCCGATGACCTGTCCCAGGACATCACCGGCCAGACCCAGCAGGTGCTGGAGAAGATCACCGCCGCGCTGGAAGCCAATGGCACGGACAACACCCGCCTGCTGCAGACGCAGATCTGGCTCAAGGACATCCGCGACCGCGACGCCATGAACAAGGTGTGGGTCAGCTGGCTGGGCGATGCCGGCCGCCCGGTGCGCGCCTGCGTCGAGGCGAACATGGCCGATCCGCGCCATCTGGTGGAGATCATGGTCACCGCCTGCCGCTGAGTTGCCGCCTGGATGCGCGCCGGCCGCCGTCAAGGCTGCCGGCGCGTTTTCATATCGGCCGGATGCCCTTCCCATTCGGCAACAACATGACAGCCATGTGACTCGCTTCTGACAGCCCGGGATTCGACGTTTCACCTGTGGCATTTTGGACGCAACACTGTGGCTTCGTGTTTCAGCGTGTTTCGCTCTAGGAAGATGGTCTGTTCCTGTCGCCCCGCATCCGCCCCGACCGAACGAATCACCGCGTATTTCGCCGCGTTTCATCACAGCGGGTTGCCCGGAGGAACCGGTGGCGGCTACCGCATTCCCCAGGCGAGCCATAACGGGTCGCTGTGTGGCGAAGCAGGGGATAGTCGATGCGGGCAAAAAGCACGCTTGCAGCACTTTTAATCCTGTTGGGCAGCACAGCCTTCGTGCCGACCGCAGACGCCGTGGAACGCAACACACGCACGGCCCAGGCCCGCGCCGCGGCGCAGCCCGCCAGCCGTGCCGCGGCCAGCCGGCCGACCGCCAACCGCCCGGCCGCCAGCCGCCCGACGGCAAGCCGGCAGAACACGGCCCGTGCCAATGTCACCCGCCAGACCAGCGCCGTGCAGCGCCGTCAGGCCAGCCGCAGCGTTGCCGTTGCGGTGCGCAGCGCCCCCGTCTCGCGCACGGCCCCCATCGCCCAGCAGGTCTCCACCTTCGGCGTGATGCGCCAGGCCCATGCGGCGGGTGCCGGCACGGCGATCCTGCCGGTCTCCGTCACCTCCGGCCTGTCTTGCGTGCCCTTCGCGCGCATGGCGACCGGGATGGAGATTTCGGGCGATGCCCGTCACTGGTGGAACAACGCCGGTGGCCGCTATGCCCGTGGCCAGGCGCCGGAGCGTGGCTCCGTGCTTGCCTTCACCTCCTCGGGCGGCATGTCCCGCGGCCATGTCGCGGTGGTCAGCCGGGTCGCCGGCCCGCGCACCATCCATATCGACCATTCCAACTGGGGTGGCCCTGGCATCCGCCGCGGCTCCGTGATGCGCGGCGTGGTCGTGCAGGATGTCTCCGACCGCAATGACTGGACCGCCGTCCGCGTCCAGGTCGGCCATGACAGCAGCAGCTTCGGCCGCACATATCCGACCCATGGCTTCATCTACAACCGCCCCGCCGGCACCCGCATGATGACCGCCGAGGCGCAGCGCTACACGGAAGTGGCCGCCGCCGCCTCCCCCCATGCCGAGCAGCATCAGCGCCTGGCGGAACAGCTTCTCGGCCGCTGATACGGCGCAACTCCCGGCGCGCCGGCGCGTCAGGCCTCCATCGGTTCGGGAGGCTTCGATGCATGAACGTGGCACGGATGGCGCGGAGCGCCTGATGCTGCCGGACAGCGCCGCCCAGGGCGGCCAGATTCCCAACAATGCCCGGCTTCCCGTGCTGCTGCATCGCGGCGCCACCCCGCCGGGCGATCCTGCGGCGGCGGAAGCGCTGTTCGCCCGCCATGGCTGGCCGCCCGCCTGGCGCAACGGCATCTACGACTTCGACCACTACCACCCGAACGCCCATGAGGCGCTGGCCATCGCCCGTGGCCATGTGCGGGTCAGGCTTGGGGCGGAGGCCGGGGTGACGCTGGATCTCGCCGCCGGCGATGTGGTGGTGCTGCCCGCCGGCACGGCGCATCGCAACTCGGCCAGTCCGACGACCTGCTGGTGGTCGGCGCCTACCCGCCCGGCGACCCACCCGAGCAGTTCACCACCCGCCCCGGCGAGCGTGAGCGCGCCCTGCACGCCATTCCCGCCACGCCCGACCCGCCCTGCGACCCGGTGACGGGGCAGCCCTACCGGTAGCTACCGGTCCGGCTGGAAGACATGCGCCATGAACCACTGCTCGGGATGGGCGCGCACCACCCCCTCCACCACCCGGTCCAGCGCCGCGATATCCTGGAGCACCGCCGCGCGGCCGCGTCCCTGCGGGCCGATCTCGACCGGCGGCAGGAAGGTCAGGCGGAAGCGCGCCGCATCGCCCAGCCGCAGCGCATAGGCCGGCACCAGCGCCGCCCCGGTGGCGGCGGCCAGCCGCACGGCGCGCATGATATTGCCATCCATCCGCAGCGGCCGGCCGAGGGCGGGCGCATGCACCCGCCCCTCCCAGAACTCGTCCACGTAATACAGCAGCGCCGCCTCGCGGGCCTCCAGGATGCGATGCGCCTCGAACACCGCGCCGAGCGTCGGCGCCACTGCCACGGCCGCACCGCTGCCGGCGGAGGTCCGGCTGCGGTTGCGGGCGCGGTCGGCGATGCGCATGCGAAAACGGTTCGGCAGGCGCTGGTAGATGGCGTGGAAGGGAATGCCGAGCATGGCCAGCCCCGCATGCACCACCTCCCAGTTGCCGACATGCAACCCCGCGACGATCAGCGGCCGGCCGGATTGCCAGGGGCCGAGCACATGCTCCGCACCCTCCACCGCGATCCGCCCCTCCGCCCGGAAGCGCGACAAGGCGGCGAATTCGCCGAAGCAGCGGCCGACATGCGACCAATGGGCGGCGAGCAGCGCCTCGATCGCCTCCGGCGAGGCCTCCGGCCGCAATTCCCGCAGCAAGGCGCGCACGCGGTCGGAACCGACCTGCCGCTTCCGCCCGCCACGCAGCCCCAGACGGGCGCCGACGGCAGAGGCCCCCTCGGTCGGCAGCAGCCGCATCGCCTGGTGCGGCAGCCAATCCGCCAGCCCCTGCATCGGGTCGCGCAGCCAGTAGCGCGCCAGCGCCTGGCGGTCCGCCCAGCGCCAGGGCGGGGCCTTGTAGAGAAGATCAACCAAGCGGGGCGATCCGCATCGGCAGGGTCTCGCCGGGGCGCAGCGTCAGCCGGGCCACGGGCATCACCTGCGTCCCCGGCTCCAGCGTCAGGTGAAAATGGCCAGCCAAAGCGGCGAGGCAGATGGTCGCCTCGGCGAGGCCCAGATGCATGCCGGTGCAGATGCGCGGCCCGGTGCTGAAGGGGATATAGGCATGGCGTGGCGGCTTCGGCGCGCCGGGCATGAAGCGGTCCGGGATGAAGGCATCCGGCTGGTCCCAGAGGCCCGGCTTGCGATGCAGCAGCCAGGGGCTGACCAGGATGATGGTGCCCTTGCGCACCGGCCGCTCGCCGATCCGGTCCGGCCCCAGCGCCTCCCGCGACAGCAGCGGCACGGGGGGGTAGAGGCGCAGCGTCTCCTCCACCACCGCGCGGGTGAAGGGCAGCTTCGGCAGGTCGGCCAGCGTCGCCACGCGGCCATCCAGCGCGCCGCGCACCTCCTCGGCCAGCCGGGCGGCGCTGGGCGCGTCCTGGGACAGCATGAACAGGGCCCAGGCCAGGGTATTCGCCGTGGTCTCGTGGCCTGCCATGAACAGCACGATCGCCTCGTTGCGGAAGGCGCGGCGGTCCATCGGGCGGTCGGTGCCGGGGACCTTGGCCTCCGACATCGCGCGGATCAGGGAGGCTTCGCCCTCCCCCGGCCGGTCCAGGATATCGGCGATCAGCCCATCCACCACCTGATGGATGCGTCGCGCCGATTCCCGCACGGCGGCGCTGCGGTAGCGCGGGAACCAGTCGGGCAGGCCAAGCAGGGACAGGATATCGGTCTGGCCGATGCAGGCCTGGTAGGCGGCAAAGGCGGCCACCACCTCCTTCGCCGCATCCCGCCCCAAAGCGCGGCCGAAGATGGTTCGGCAGATGATCTCGGCCGTCAGATGCCCCATCTCCGCCAGCACATCCACCGGCCGGTCGGGCGGGAAGGCGCGCCAGGCCTCGCGGCGCTCGGCGGCGGCCTCGGTGATGGCGGGCGCCAGCTCGGCGAGGCGGGAGACATGGGTGACGGGCGCCACCACGCGGCGCCGCTCCCGCCACAGCGGCCCGTCGCTGACGAACAGGCCATCGCCCAACAGCGGGATCAGCGCGTGGCGGTGCTGCGGGCTTTTCCGCTGGAAGTTCTCATGCCGCTCGACGAAGACGTAGTGCACCGAGTCCGGGCTGTTGCAGACCACCACGTCGCGGGTCAGCAGGCGGCTGCCATAGACATCGCGTTCGAAGGAGGACTTGGCCCAGATCGCCAGCCAGTTCTCCCGCGCCAGCTTCAGCATCTGGCGCAGCGGCAGGCCCTTTTCCGGGCGCGGCGGAAAGGGCGGCACATAGGGCGCCGTGGTGGGCGGGGCAGCCGTATCGGTCAGCATGCCCAAACCTACTACCAACAGCCGCCTTCGGCGACTCGTTGGTATCGGTCCTGCCCCTCAGGCGCCGGGCGGCCGCTCCGCAGCCTTGGCTCGCCGCATGAGCGGTGGGCCGCGTTCGCGGCCTCGCCCGCCTGCGGCGGGCGCAGGTCAGGCCAAGGCGCTGAGCGTGCCACCACGCCTAGGCAGCCTCCGCCGTCAGCACGATCCGGCCCGTCACCTTGCCCTCACGCAACCGTTGCAGGGCGCTGTCGGCGTTGCGCAGCGGCTCCCGCGTGATGGGGATGCCCGGCAACCCGCCGCCCTGGGCGATCTTCACCAGCGCCCGCAGCTCCTTCGGACTGCCGACATAGCTGCCGCGCACCGTCAGCGCCCGCATCGCCATCACCGGCAGCGGCACGGTCAATTCCCCGCCGAACAGCCCCACCTGGATCAGCGTGCCGCCCTTGGTCAGCGCGTCGAAGCACATGCGCGCGGTCTGGCTGCCATTGACCAGGTCGATGATCGCCTCCACCGGCCCGCCGCACAGCGCGATCAGCCGCTGCACCGTGTCGTCCCCGCCCGGCTGGAAGGTGTCGGAGGCGCCGGCCTGCCGTGCCGCCTCCAGCTTCTCCGCGCTGAGATCGACGGATACGATGCGCCGGTGGCCCATCGCCTTCAGCACCGCGATGGCCTGCAACCCCAGACCGCCGGCGCCGACCAGCACGATCGGCACATCGGGCGGCATAGGCATCACCTTGTTGATGGCCGAATAGACGGTGATGCCCGAGCAGGCATAGGTCGCGGCCAGCGCCAGGTCGATATCGCCCGGATCGACCAGGTGGCGCGGCTCCGGCACCAGGATGTGGGTGGCGTAGCCGCCATTCTGGAAGATGCCGAGCGACTTGCCCTGGAGGCACATATTGTCCTCCTCCGCCTGGCATTTGGCGCAGGTCCCGCAGCCGACCCAGGGGAAGACGATGCGGGTCTGGCCGACTTCGAGCCCCTGCCCCTCGGCGTCGGGTCCCCATTTCACCACGCGGCCCACCGTCTCATGCCCCATGGCCAGCGGCAGCTTCACGCCGCGATCCGACAGCTTCATCTTGCCGCGGCTGCCGAGGTCCCATTCGCCTTCCCAGACATGGATGTCGGAATGGCAGACGCCGGCATGGGTGACTTCCAGCAGCACCTGCTTCCCCACGGGCTCCGGCGTCGGCAGTTCGATCTCCTGCAGCGGCTTGCTCGCTTCGACAACGGCCCAGGCTTTCATCTTGTCGTTCCTCCGCATTGCGGTCCCAGGCGACCATTGCGGCGACGCGGGGTCAAGCCGGCGCCCCGCGGCTTCAGCCCGGGATGGAGGGATCGGTCATGCGCCGGTGCTCCTCCAGCGCGAAGCGGTCGGTCATGCCGGCCAGGTAGTCGCAGACCGCCTGGGCGGCGGCGGGGCTGCCCGCCTCCCCGGCCCGGGCCTGCCACCAGGGCGGCAATTGCCGCGGCTCCCCATGCAGCAGGGAGAACAGCAATTGCAGCGCGCGCTTGCATTTCTGGGTGGTGCGGTTGACCCGCCAGTGGCGGTACATGCGCTGGAACAGGAAGGCGCGCAGCTCGTTATTCGCCTCCATCATGCCGTCGGAGAAGGCGACCACCGGCCGGTCATGGGCGCGGATATCGGCGGCGCTGCCCGGCGCCAGGGCGGCGATGCGGCGGCGCGTCTCCGCCACCGTGTCGTTCACCATGGCATTGATGACCCGCCGCACCACCTCCCCGGTCGCGCGGTCGCGCGGCAGGTCGGGGTTGGCGCGGATGGCCTCGGCATGGGCCTCCCGCACCAAAGGCAGTTCCACCGCCTCCTCCAGCGTGAACAGGCCGGCGCGGACGCCGTCATCCAGGTCGTGGTTGTTGTAGGCGATGTCGTCCGCCAGGGCCGCCACTTGCGCCTCCGCGCTGGCATGGGTGGTCAGGTCCAGCGGGTGCAGGCGGTCGTATTCGATGATGAAGGGGCTGGGGCGGCGCAGCGGGCCATTGTGCTTGGCCAGGCCCTCCAGCGTCTCCCAGGTCAGGTTCAGCCCGTCGAAACCGGCATAGCGGGTTTCCAGGCGCGTCACCGCCTTCAGCGACTGTGCGTTGTGGTCGAAGCCGCCATAGGGCTTCATCATCGCATCCAGCGCATCCTCCCCGCCATGGCCGAAGGGCGGGTGGCCGAGGTCATGCGCCAGCGCCAGCGCCTCCGCCAGATCCTCATCCAGCGCCAGTTCCCGCGCGATGGACCGCGCGATCTGCGCCACCTCCAGGCTGTGGGTCAGTCGCGTCCGGAAGTGATCGCCCTCGTGATAGACGAAGACCTGGGTCTTGTACTGCAGGCGCCGGAAGGCGGTGGCGTGGATGATCCGGTCGCGGTCGCGCTGGAAGGGCGAACGCGCGCCCCCGCCCGGCTCGGCATGCAGCCGGCCGCGGGAGGTTTCGGCCCGGACCGCCCAGGGGGCCAGCCCGTCCGCATGCCGCTTGATATCCATCCCCACCCGCCTAGCACCGCGCCGCCCCTGCCGGAAAGGCCCGGCCGGTTGTCGCGCCTGGAACCCCGGACGTTTCCACCCTATCTTCATGGCAAGGAGCATCCGCCCACCATGGACACCGTCATCATTCCCTTCCGCGTCACCCCGCGCGCCGCCGCCCAGGTGGCGGAGATCGCCGCGCGCCAAGGCAAGCCCGGGGCCGGGCTGCGCCTCGCGGTCGATGCCGGGGGCTGTTCCGGCTTCCAGTACCGCTTCGACCTGGAGGAGGCGCCGGCCGAGGACGACCTGGTGGTGGCGGAAGGCCAGGGCCGGGTCTTCGTCGATCCGGTGAGCATGGAACTGCTGGCCGGCGCCGAGCTGGACTGGACCGAGGCGCTGATCGGCGCGCATTTCGCGGTGAAGAACCCCCAGGCGGTCAGCGCCTGCGGCTGCGGCACCAGCTTCTCGGTCGGGTAGTCAAAGTCGGGTAGTCAAAGAGGGGCGGCGCAGGCAGTCTGCGCGCCATGATCCGCCTCGCCAGCTTCAACGTGAACTCCGTCCGCAAGCGGGCGCCGCATATCCTGCGCTTCCTCGCCCGGCAGCAGCCCGACCTGCTGTTCCTGCAGGAGCTGAAATGCAAGACGGAGGAGTTTCCCGCCGTCGAGCTCGCCGCCTCCGGCTACCAGTTTCGGGCCGTGGGCCAGCCGGGCGGCCGCAACGGTGTGGCGGTTCTGGCGCGCATTCCCTTCGAGGTGGTGGCCGAAGCCCTGCCCGGCGATGACGCCGACAGCCAGGCCCGCTTCATCGAGGTGAAGGCCGCCGGCATCCATGCCGCCGGCATCTACCTGCCCAATGGCAATTCCGGCGGCGACGAGGGCTACCTGTACAAGCTGACCTGGATGGAGCGGCTTCGGCGTCTGGCGCAGGCGCGACTCGATGCCTTCACCCCGCTCGCCATACTGGGCGACTTCAATGTCTGCCCGACGGCGCAGGACCTGGCGCCGGGCACCCTGCCGCCCACCGATGCGCTGGTGCGGCCGGAGACGCGCGCGGCCTGGCGGGCGCTGGAACATCTCGGCCTGACCGATGCGCTGCGCGCCCTGCATCCGCTGCCGGAGCGCATCTACACCTACTGGGACTACGGCTCCGCCTTCGAACGCAATGCCGGGCTGCGCATCGACCATGCGCTGCTGAGCGCGGAACTGGCGGAACGGCTGAAAAGCTGCACGGTGGATGTGGATCCGCGGGCGGAAGAACAGCCCTCGGACCACACACCCGTGCTCATCGACCTGGCGGACTGAGGCTCAGCGGTGGCCGCGACCACGGTCGTGGCCACGCCCATGCCCCCGGTCATAGCCACGACCGCCGCCATGGCTGTAGTGGCGCGGCGGGCCATAGTGGCGGGGCGGCGCGTAATGGCGCGGCGGCGGCGCGTAGTAGCGGGGCGCCGGGGCGTAATAGGGGCGATAGACCGGGCGCGGCGCGTAGTATTGCGGAGCCGGGGCGTAATAGGGCTGTGCATAGCCGTAGCCATAACCGTAGCCACCGACGGGCGTGACATCGGCGGCGACGACGCAGCCCGGCGCGAAGAGCAGCACCGGCAGCAGCAGGAAGAAGGCGCGGAGGCGGCGCATGGGCGGGGACTCCCCTGCGGCGGGCTGGTTTCTCGGATGCCCTGCCGCTTGATGGTGAGTTAACCCCGCGGTCATGTCCCGGTTCAGGCGCGATCGCGGCGGCGCCAAGGCCCTTTGCGGCGGAGCCGCCTTAATCCGGGGACGAATCAGCCGCCCAGCGCCCGCTTCGCGACCTCCGCCAGGAAGCCGCTGGCGGTCGGCAGCACCGCGTCATTGAAGTCGTAATGCGGGTTGTGCAGCTCCCGCCCCCCCTCCGCCGGGCCATTGCCGATCCAGACGAAGGCGCCGGGTACTTCCTTGAGAAACCAGGAAAAATCCTCGCCGGTCATGGCCGGCGGCACGTCGCGCCGGGTGGGTGCCAGGGCGGTCGCGGCGGCGGCGGCCAATTCGCGCTCGGCGGGGCTGTTGGCGGTCACCTCCACACCCTGGCGCCAGCCCACCTCGGCGGTCACGGCGCAGGTCGCGGCGATACCCTTTGCCACACGATGCAGGCCCTCATGAATCGCCTCCCCGGCCGAATCGGCCAGCCAGCGCGCGGTGCCCTTCAGCACGACGCGGGCCGGAATCTGGTTCTGCGCCTCGCCCCCCTGCACCATGGTGACGGAAACCACGCCGCCGGCCAGCGGGTCCAGGTTGCGGCCGACGATGCTCTGCAAGGCCACGATGCAATGCCCGGCGGCAATCATCGGGTCGCGCGACAGATGCGGCAGGGCGGCATGGGCGGCATGGCCGTCGAAGGTGATGTCGAATCGGGCGCCGGCCGCCATCACGGCCTTGTCATGCACGGCGATGGTGCCAACCGGCAGTCCGGGCCAATTATGCCAGCCGAAGATGCGGTCCATCGGGAAGCGTTGGAACAGCCCCTCCGCGATCATGCTGCGGGCACCGCCGCCGCCTTCCTCCGCGGGTTGGAACACCAGATGCACCGTGCCGGACCAGCCCTGATCCGCCAGCAGCAGCTTCGCCGCCCCCAGCAGCGCGGTGGTGTGCCCGTCATGGCCGCAGGCATGCATCACGCCGGGGACGGTGCTGCGATAGGGCAGGTCCTCGTTCACCTCCTGGATCGGCAGCGCATCCATGTCGCCGCGCAGGCCGACGCTGCGATTGCCGCCGGCGCGCCGCAGGGTCGCCACCACGCCATGGCCGCCGAAGTCGGTGGTGATCTCCGTCACCCCCATCTCCCGCAGCTTCTCCGCCACGAAGGCGGCGGTCGCGCTTTCCTGCAGGGTGAGGCCCGGATGGGCGTGGAGGTGGCGGCGCCAGCCTGCCAGTGTCTCGGCGAATGCGGTGTCCATCCTGTAAGGATAGCGGCTTGGCGGCTTCGTCTCCATCCCCGCGATGCAACCCTTCCCCCTGCCGCACGCTTGGTTCCTTAAGCGAGAAGTGAAAAGACCCCTGCGACTCATCCTCCTCATCCCCGCCCTGCTGCTGGCCGCCACCCCCGTTCTGGCCCAGCCGGCCGCCGAACCGCCGCCGCCAGCCGCCGAGGTGGCACCGGCCAACCTGCCCTATGCCACCACCCTGCTGCCCAGCGGCGTCGAGGCGCTGGACGAGCCGTTGCGCCAGGCCTCGCGCCTGATCCGCCTGTCCGAAGAGGCGCCGGTCGATTCCTACGGCCTGGTCGCCCGCGCGCTGGGGGAGCCGCCCTTGCTGGATGCGGTGCTGCGGGCGGAAGGCTATTGGGCCGCCGTCATCACCGTGCGCGTCGCCGGCGAACCGGCCGATGCCGCCGGCCTGGCGCAGCGCCTGGCCAATGCCCCGCCCGGCGCACCGGTGCCGGTGGAAGTCCGCATCGCCCCCGGGCCACGCTACAGCATCCGCCGCGTCGCCCTGCGCCCGGATGCGGCGGCCGCGACGCCGGCCATCACCGCCCTCGGCGCCCCCTCGGGCATCGCCCCCGGCGATCCGGCCCGCAGCGGCCCGGTGCTGGATGCCGAGACCGCGCTGATCGACCGCCTGCGCAGCGCCGGCTACCCGCTGGCCGCCGTGGTGGACCGGGAGGTGCTGGTGAACCACGAGGAACAGGCGATGGATGTCACCTGGATCCTGGCGCCCGGCCCCCAGGCGCGCTTCGCCCCGCCGGAAATTGCCGGCGACACCGCCGTCAGCCGCCGCCTTCTGGCCCGCATCGCCAACCGCCTGTCCGGCGAGCCCTATGCCCCGGCAGCGCAGGAAGCGACGCGGCGCGAGTTGCTGGCCCTCGGCGCCTTCGATTCGGTGCGGGCGCGGGCGGCGGCGCGGCTGGATGCGGAGGGCCGGCTGCCGGTGACCTTCACCTTCACCGACCGCCCCCGCAATGCGGCGGGCGCGACGCTGGCCTATGAGACCAATTTCGGCCCCTCCGCCTCGGTCTATTACGAACGCCGCAACGTCTTCGGCAATGCGGAGCGGCTGCGGCTGGAGGCCTCGGCCTCCCGCCTCGGGGGTGAGACGGAGGACAACAACTACCGGATCGGCGCCAATCTGCGCCGCCCTGGCCTGTTCGATGGCCGCACCAGCCTGGTGCTGGATGCGGCGGTGCTGCGGGAAAGGCTGGATGCCTATGATCGCGACGCCATCACCACCTCCGCCCTGCTGGAACGCCCTTTCGGCGCCCGCTGGGTGTTGCAGGCCGGCCCGACCTTCGAGACCGGCCGGATCGGCCGCGACGGCGACATGCAGGCCTTCACCCTGGCCGGCTTCGTCATGGGCGCCCGCTACGACAATACCGACGATCCGCTGGACCCGCGCCGCGGCTACCGGCTGAGCGCCACCGTCACCCCCTATATGGATGTGGCGGAGGGCGGCGGCTTCGCCCGCGCCATCGGCAGCGCGCGCGGCTATTTCAGCCTGGTGGAGGGCGGCGGCACGGTGCTGGCCCTGCGCGGCACCGTGGGCAGCCTGGTCGGTGCCGACCGCGCGGTGCCGCTCGACAAGCGTTTCTATGCCGGCGGCGGCGGTTCGGTGCGCGGCTATGCCTATCAGGCGATCGGGCCGCAGGATTCGCAGAACCGGCCGAATGGCGGGGCGAGCCTGGTGGAGGGCTCGGTGGAGATTCGCCAGCGGATTTCGGGCGCGCTCGGCATGGTGGCCTTCCTCGATGGCGGCTCCGTCGGGCAGGCGGAAACGCCGAGCTTCGAGGAGGTGCGCTTCGGCGCCGGGCTCGGCGTGCGTTACGGGACGGCGATCGGGCCGTTGCGACTGGATGTGGCCGTGCCGCTGAACAAGCAGCAGGGCGATGATGGATACGGACTCTATGTCGGACTCGGCCAGGCCTTCTGAGACGGCGCCCGCCCGGCCGCGCCGCCGCCGATGGGTGGTCGTGCTGCTGGGCGTGGTGCTGACGCTGCTGTTGCTGCCGCCGCTGCTGGTCGGCGGCGCGCTGCTCTATGCCAATACCGAAGGCGGGCGGGCGCGGCTGGCCGGGCTGGCGGAATCCTTCGTCCCCGGACTGACCCTGGAAGGCCTGTCCGGCCCCCTGCCCGGCCGCCTCGGCATCGCCCGGCTGACCATGGCCGATGACCAGGGCGTCTGGCTGGAGCTGGAGAACGCCCGGCTGGACTGGGACCCGCGCGCGCTGCTGCGGCGGGAGGCGCATGTGAACCTGCTGGCCGCCGAGCGCCTGGCGCTGCACCGCCTGCCCGCCTCGGCGCCGCAGGCCGAGCCGGCGGCCCCCGGCCCGCTGATCCCCGAACTGCCCAGCCTGCCGCTGGCGATCCGGCTGGACCGGCTGGAACTGGCCCGGATCGACCTGGGCGAGGCCGTCGCCGGCATGGCGGCAAGGCTTCGGGCGGAGGGCATGGCGGTGCTGGATTCCTCCGGCCTGACCGCCGATCTGGATGTGAACGCGCCGGAAGGGGCCACCAGCCTGGCACTCCACGCCGCGTTGCGGCCGGAGACCGGGCGGCTCTCGGCGGAAATCCGGCTGCGCGACGCGGTGGATGGGCTGCTGCCGCGGCTGATCGGCCAGCCGGGGCGGCCCATCGAACTCGACCTGACCCTGGACGGCCCCGCCGAGAACGCGGCGCTCACCCTGCGCGCCGCGCTCGGCCCGGGGCTGGCGCTGGACGTCGCCGGCACCATCCGCGCGCCGGATATGGACCGGCTGGGCGCGGAGCTGCGCGGCACCGCCGATGCCTCCGGCCTGCTGCAAGGGCCGCTTGCCGCGCTTGCCGGGCCGCTGGACCTGGCCCTGGACGCCGGCCGCATGCCGGATGGCGCCATCGACCTGCGCGGCCTGACCGTCTCCGGCGCCGCCGGGCGGGTTGCCGCCCAGGGCCGCATCGCCGGCGATTTCGCCACCGCCGCCCTGCGCGTGCAGGCCGCGCTGGTCGGCTCCGAGCGTTTTGCCGCACTGCTGCCGCCGGGCATCGCGGCCTGGGAAGGGCTCGACCTCGACGCCAGCATCGACGGCCCGCTGGCCACGCCCGTGATGGATGCGCGGTTGGCCGCGCGCGGCTTTTCCTCCCCGCAGCATCCGGTGATGGCCCTGCTGGGCGCCACGCCCCGGGTGACGCTGCGCGCCACGGCGCCCGACCAGATCGCGCAATTCACCCTCGCGGGCGCGGCCATCCGGGCCGAGGCCAGCGGCCGCGTGGCGGAGGTGCTGGACCTGCGCTTCGCCGCCGACCTCGCCTCGGTGGAGGGCGCGGCGCCGGGTCTGCTCGGCGCGCTGCGGCTGACCGGCACGGCGACCGGCCCCATGGCCGATCCCAGCATGACGGTGCAGGCCGCCTCCGACCGTCTGGAAATGGCCGGACAGGTGCTGGAGGCGCTGGCGCTGGAGGCACGCATCGCCAATCCGGCGACCGCCCTGGCCGTGAACGCCCAGGCCAGCGGCCGCTTCCAGGGGCAGCCTTTGGCGCTGGACCTGCGCGGCGCGCCGCAACCCGATGGCAGCCTGCGCCTGGATGCCGCCACGGCCCGCTTCGGCCCGGCGGAGCTGGTGGCCGATGGCGTGCTGGACACCGCCACCACCATCTTCACCGGCAATGCCCGGCTGAACGTGCCCGACCTGGCCCCGCTTTCCGCCGTCGCCGGCACGCCGCTGGCCGGCAGCCTGCGGGCGGAGGCGGTGCTGGCTGGGGAGAATGGCCAGCAGCGCGCCAATCTGCGGCTGAACGCACCGCGCCTGACCGCCTCCGGCACCGCCCTGCGTGATATCGCGGCGCAGGTGGAGGGCACGCTGGCCGAACTCGCCTTCCAGCTTTCCGGCCAGGTGGCGGAGGCGCGGATCGAGGCGCGCGGGCGGCTGGCGCAGCAGGCGGAAGGCGTGCGGCGCCTGGACCTCGCCACGCTGAACGCGGCCTCCAATGGCGAGAGCCTCCGCCTGACCGCCCCCGCCCGCATCCTGCTGCGGCCCGATGGCGGCATCGAGGTGGCGGCCCTGGCGCTGACCACGGGGCGCGGCGGCAATCTGGGCGTGACGGGCAACTGGTCCACGGCGCGGGCCGACCTGCGCGTCAATCTGGTGATCCCCGACCTCGCCGTGCTGGCCGCGCTGCTGCCGGATGTGACGCCGAGCGGCCGGGTGCAGGCGGAAGCCCGCATCACCGGCCCCGGCACCGCGCCGGAGATCGCCGCCACGCTGCGCGCCACCGGGCTGCGGTCCAACGCCGCCTGGGCGCGCGGCCTGCCGGCGGTGGAGATCCAGGCCGAGGGCCGGCGCGGCGGCGATGGCGCCATCGCCGGGCGCGCCACCGCCAATGCCGGCAATGCCACCCGCCTGACCGCCACCGCCAACCTGCCGCGCGGGCCGGAGGGGCCGCTGGAGGCTTCGCTGGACGGCACGGCCGATCTCGGCGCCCTGACCGCGCCGCTGCTGGCGGCCGGCGCCGACCGGGTGGCGGGGCGACTGACCCTCGCCTTGCGGGTCGGTGGCAGCACCGCCGCGCCGGTCTTTGGCGGCCAGGCGCAGCTTGCCGGCGGGTCCTATCGCAACGCCGTGCAGGGCGTCGCCCTGACCCAGCTCGCCGGCACCATCGCGGCGGAGGGGCCGCAGCTTCGCCTCGACCTGAACGGCCGCGCCGGCGAGGGCCGGATCGCCCTGACCGGCACCGTGGCGCCGCTGGCGGAGGGCATGCCGGTGGACCTCGCCTTGCGCGCGACGGCGGCACAGCCGGTGTCCTCCGACCTGATCCGGGCGACACTGGATGCGGAGCTGGCGCTGACTGGGATGCTCTCCTCCGGCGCGCGCCTGTCCGGCCCGCTGCGGCTGCGGCGCGCCGATATCCGCGTGCCGGAGGATCTGCCGGCCAGCGTCCGCAGCCTCGGCCCGGTGACGGAGGTCGGCCGCGTGCCCGGCCGCGCCACTCCGCCCCCGCGCCCCCGGGCCAATGCGGCGGCGCCGGCCAGTGGCGGCGGCGGGCTGCCCATCGCGCTCGACCTGCAATTCATCGCGCCGCGCGGCGTCTTCGTGCGCGGGCGCGGGCTGGATGCGGAGCTGGGCGGGACACTGGCGATCCGCGGCACGCTGGATTCGCCGGATATATCCGGCAATCTGTCCCTGGTGCGGGGCGAGTTCCAGATCCTGGCGCGGCGCCTGACCTTCAGCCGGGGGCGGCTGGATTTCTCGGGCGGGCTGATCCCCGACCTGGATTTCGAGGCGACCAGCCAGACCGGCGGCACCACCGTGCGGGCCAATGTCAGCGGCCCGCCCAGCAACCCGACCATCACCTTCTCCTCCACGCCGGAGCTGCCGCAGGATGAGGTGCTGGCGCGGCTGCTGTTCGACCGGCCGGTCAGCGAGCTGTCGCCCTTCGAGATCGCCCAGATCGCCCAGGCCATCGCCGGCGCCACCGGGCTTGCCGGTGGCGGCGCCGCCGGCGTGCTGGACCGCGTGCGCCAGACGCTCGGCCTCGACCGGCTGGCGGTGGGTGGCGGCGGCGAGACGGCGGCGCGGCGCACCGCGGCGGAGGAACGCGCAGGGCCAACGCTGGAAGCCGGGCGCTATGTCGCCGATGGCGTCTTCGTCGGCGTGCGCCAGGGTACGGAAGGCGGGTCTTCACGGGTTGGCGTGCGGGTGGACCTCACGCCACGCATCAAGCTGGAGGCCGAGACGGGCGACCGGGAGGCGGGGGAGCGGGTGGGCGTGACGGCGGAGTGGCAGTGGGGGCGGTAGCACGCTGCGGAAATCCAGCGCGCAAGCTCTCTCCCGCACGTCTCATGGGGATTGGGCGCCTGCGTCCAAGGCGCGGTGAGGCCGACGCGCAAGTCTCGGAAGATGCTCCTGGTGGCCGAGCCCCCCTCACCCAACCCTCTCCCCCCGTCGGGCTACCGGATTCACAGATTGCGGTAGTCCTGCAGGGTGCGGAGGGCGGCCTTCCCGGTTTGGAACTGGGTCCATCCGTTGAGCATGACGATAGGTCCTGGCTTGCCGTAGTAGCCGGTCCATCCG